>Ga0181344_1000205_pt1 | contig 24647 bp, 28 predicted proteins | sample Su13VDMLBDD_FD_130098 | JGI IMG/M metagenome (GOLD analysis project Ga0181344, IMG submission 130098) | Freshwater viral communities from Lake Michigan, USA - Su13.VD.MLB.D.D | ecosystem: Environmental > Aquatic > Freshwater > Lake | place: USA: Michigan | collected 2013-07-15
AGGGGCCAAGGCACCATGGCACGCGCCAGCACTATGGTGAGCGCGCGCGCCATGGTGCCGGTCACCGCCGCCTGGCCTGATTTTACCCCGCCGCGTGGCCGGATTTTGCACCGCCGTTGACACGATCGCCGTCCAGCGCCAGCTTCTGCGCCAGATGGCCGGCCGTGGTGGACTTGCCCGAGCCGCCCTTGAGGTTGATCATCGTGATGACCTGCAAGTGATCCTGGCCACGCCTGCCCGGCAGATAGGTTCCCGTAGTCTTTTCTGCTTTTTCAAGTGGTTATCGAAAAAATTGAATGTCGGCGGGCGTGTAATGGCGGCGGCCCCCCGCGCGCGTCTCGGGCGAGGGGGCCTTGCCTTCCATGTCCAGCTTTCGCAGATAAGCGTCCTTGACGCCCAGCAGTTCGGCCACTTCGCCCGAAGTGAACTTGCGCAATTCCCGCTTGGCATCGGAGGGAAACAGCTGTTCGCGATGGGCATGCAGCCGTTCGGACAAGGCGGACGCGTGCGCGCCCACCAGCTTGTCGATGCGTGTCTTCGGCTGCACAATGCCCATGCCGCCATCCCTCTGCCCGGTCGGCCCAAGGTGGTTACGCTTTAAGCCGTCATATTCAGTTTTCTGCGTAAGTTATTCTTCGCTTCTGCGATTCTGGCACGGGGCTTTCTGACGGTCTGCCAGCATGGAACGGTCGGGGCAACGAAAAGGGCAGGGATCATGCACGACCCCTGCCTGCGGGGAAAGGCAGCGCGCCTTTCCGTTCCGGAGCTTGCGCCCTAGAAGGTGAAGTCGGAAAGCCCCAGTTCGGCCTTCTGAACATCCTCAAGCACCACGATCGTGCCCGGCGCGATGGTCAGCACCAGATCGGCGCCGTCCTGCCGGGCGCCGTTGATGACCTGCTGCACCTGGGCGCGGCTGAAATCGTCCAGCTCGATGCGGTCGATGCCGTTCTGGAAGTCGGTGACGCGGTCGCGGCCGTCGCCCCATTCGAATTCGAAGACATCGGCCCCAGATCCGCCCGTCAGGATGTCGTTGCCGACCCCGCCCTCCAGGTGGTCGCGCCCGGTGCCGCCCGCCAGCACGTCATTGCCCAGGCCGCCTTCAAGGTCGTCGTTGCCGCTGCCGCCCGCCAGGCGGTCGTTGCCGCGTCCGCCTTCCAGCTCATCATGACCGAAACCGCCCCAAAGCCGGTCGTGGCCATTGCCGCCCTCCAGCTCGTCATGGCCGAAACCGCCCCACAGGCGATCGTTGCCATCGCCGCCCTCAAGCTCGTCATTGCCGTTGCGGCCATAAAGCAGGTCGTTGCCGCCCAAGCCGAACAGCCGGTCCGCCAGGCCGGATCCGTTCAATGTGTTGATGCCGTTGGTGCCACGGAAAAAAGGCATGTCGCTTTCCTTTCTTGGTTTCAGGTGTCAGTCGTCGCGGGTTTCGCCGAGGATCGCGCCGGTTGCGGGATCGATGCGCAAATCCACGCGCCGCCCATCCGCTGCGACGGCGTCCACGTCGATCGAGGCGCGGTCCACGTCGATGTCGCTGATGCGATAGCCCTGCGCCTCGAGATCCGCGATGATCGCGGACAGGGGGCGCGCGGCGTCCTGCGCCAGGGCCGTGCCGACGGGGCCCAGGACCAGGGCCAGAACGGGGATCAGTCTTTTCATGCGTCGCTCCTTGTGCCGGGGCGGCCTTGATGCCCGCCTTGGACGAATCGCTTGTCGCATATCCCACCTGATGCGGCGCTGACCGGCCTTGTCAGGGAATTGTCAGCCGGCCCGCGCTAGAAGGGACGGCATGCGCATTCCGATCCTTGCCCTTCTGCTGCTGCTGGCGCCCGTTCCCGCCCTTCGGGCCCAGGAGCCGCCGTCGCGCGACGCCTTCGAGATCGAGGCCGACAGCGACCTGGCGCTGGCCGCGGTGGCGCGGGGCGAGATCCTGCCCTTGTCGGCGCTGATGCCGCGCCTTCTGGCCGCCTTTCCGGGCGAGGTGCTGGACATCGAGATCGACCTGGACCCCACGGGCCGCATCGAGGAATACGAGTTCGAGATGCTGACCCTGGAGGGGCGGCTGATCGAGGTGGACATGGACGCCCGCACGGGCGAGATCACCGAGGTCAGCGACGAAAGCCCCGAGGACGAGGACGATGACTAGAAGCACCCGCCGATGCGCATCCTGATCGTCGAGGACGACCCCCGCATCGCCGCCGACCTGGCCCAGACCCTGGATACGGTGGGCTTCCGCAGCGATCTTGCCGCCGACGGCGAAACCGCCTGGTTCAAGGGCGGGACCGAGGATTACGGGGCCATCGTGCTGGATCTGGGCCTGCCCCGGATGGACGGGCTGGCGGTGCTGAAACGCTGGCGGGCCGAGGGCGTGACCACCCCCGTCCTGATCCTCAGCGCGCGCGGCACCTGGATCGAGCGGGTCGAGGGCATCGACGCGGGCGCCGACGACTACCTGCCCAAGCCCTTTCGGACCGAGGAGCTGGTGGCCCGCGTCCGCGCGCTGGTGCGCCGCGCCGCGGGCCGTGCCGCGCCGGTCGAGGTTGCGGGCGCGCTGGCACTGGACCTGACGCGCCGGACCGCCACGCTGAACGGCCGTCCCGTCGCGCTGACCCCCCTGGAGTTCCGCTGCCTGGCCTATCTGGCGCTGAACCGCGACCGCCCCGTGCCCCCGCACGAGTTGCTGGAGCATCTGCACGGCGACGACGACTCGCGCGAGCAGAACGCGCTCGAGGCGCTGGTGGCGCGGCTGCGCCGCAAGCTGGGTCCGGGCGTGATCGAAACGCGGCGCGGCTTCGGCTATCTTCTGGCGGGCGCGTGAAGGCGCGGCGCGGGTCGATCCGGCTGCGGCTGCTGGTGACGGGGGCTTGCAGCGTGGCGCTGGCCCTTCTGCTGGCGGCAGGCGGCCTTGCCCTGCTGTTCGACCGGCATGTGGAACGCGTGGCGGCCAGCGAGCTGTCCGACCGGCTGGAACACCTGGCCTCGGCCGTCGAGATCGGCGCCGGGGGGGCGCTTGCCATGCCTTCTCCGCCGCGCGACCCGCTGTATCGGCGGCCCTTTTCCGGCCATTACTGGCAGATCGAGGCGCCCGCCGACCGGCTGCGGTCCCGTTCGCTGTGGGATCACGTCCTGGCCCTGCCCGCCGACACCGGCGAAGTCTGGCAGGGCGAGTTGAAAGGCCCGCTGGATCAGCCGCTGCTGGCCCTGGTCCGGCGGATCGGCGTCGCCACGCCCGGGGGCGATTTGCCGCTGCGCATCGCCGTCACCATGGACCGGGCCGACCTGGACAAGGCCCGGGCCGATTTCCTGCGCGACCTGGCCCCCTATCTGGCGCTTCTGGGCCTGGCGCTCGTGGCGACCCTGGCCGTGGCGGTCAGCGTGGCCCTGCGTCCCTTGGCCGCCATCCGGCACCGCGTGGCCGCCCTGGGCCAGAACCGCGCGCGCCGGATCGGCGCCGGGGTGCCGGCCGAGGTGCTGCCCCTGGCGCGGCAGATCGACGCTCTTCTGGAAAACCAGGAAGCCGAGGTCGAACGGGCGCGGCTGCGCGCGGGCGATCTGGCGCATGGGCTGAAGACGCCGCTTCAGGCCCTGATGGGGGAAGCGGCGCGGCTGCGGTCGCGCGGCTCGGCGGAGGCGGCGGCGGGCATCGAGGAGATCGCCCGCACGATGCACGCCCATGTGGACCGCGAACTGGCCCGGGCGCGGCTGGCCGGGGACGCGAACCGCGCCTATTGCGACGCCCTTGATGTCGCCCGCTCGGTGGCCGCCGTCCTGCGCCGCACGCCCGGGGGCGAGGCGCTGGACATCGCGGTCGATGGGGCGGCGGGAACCCGGGTCCGCCTGGACCGGCCCGATCTGGCCGAGGCCCTGGGCGCCCTGGCCGAAAACGCCGTCCGCCATGCCCGCGCGCGGGTCCGCATCATCTGCGCCCGGGCGGGGGGGCGGGCGGTGATCCGGGTGCAAGACGACGGGCCGGGCGCCGCGCCGGGGCTGCTGGACCTGCTGCCGGGACGCGGGCTGCGCCTTGACGAACGCGACGGCGGGACCGGCCTTGGCCTGGCCATCGCCGCCGACATCGCCAGCGCGGTGGGCGGCACGCTGCGCCTGCGCAACCTCGACCCAGGGTTCGAGGCCGAACTGACCCTGCCTTGCCTGCCCTGACGGGATCGTCCCCCGCAGGGCGCGGGATGAGACGCAAGCCGCGCGGGCGCATGATCAAGCGGGATTCCGCGCCGCGCCCGGGGGCTGCAACAGATCGGGGCAAGACGATGCCGCTTCCACGCCTGGATCCCGCTTCCGCGCAGGTGGATGTCCAGCGCACGTCCTTCGGCGCCGACGCCGCGGCGCGCTTCGTGCGCGGCACCTGGGACGAGGCGACCAGCAACGGCGGCGCGCCCTTCGACGCCGTGGTCGTGGGCGCGGGGATGTGCGGGTCCTATTGCGCGGCCAAGATCGTCCGGCTGCATCCGGGCAAGCGGGTTCTGGTGCTGGATGCGGGCGACTTCCTGGTGACCGAGCATGTCCAGAACCTTGCCGACGCCGGCTTTGCCATTCCCGCGCCCATTCCCCGGGCCACCAACGGGGGCATGGCGCGCGAACTGGTCTGAGGGCTGCCCTGACGGGGCGACGCCGATTTCCCGCGCCTGGTCTATTGCCTGGGGGCAAGTCGCCGTTCTGGATCGGCTGGTGCCCGCGCCTGATCCCGAGCGACCGCTGCGCCGGGGTGCCGAATGCCGCGGGCAGCTGGATCAACCTCAGCCCCTTCGAGACGGACGAGTTGGGCGTGCCGCGCGCCTATGTCCAGATCAAGCCCGGCTCGGCGGATCTTGGCGCCTGGCAGGCCACGGACCGGGCGGCGCTGGATCTGGCCCAGGCCATCGCGGGCAGCCCCGGCACCATCGAATACCTGTATGACGGCGGTTGGAACGCGGCCCTTTTCCGCTGGACCGGCCCTTCCCGGCCTGCGCCGGGGCTTCGGCGGCGCCTATCGCGAGGCGGGCACGCTGTGGATGGGCGAGGATCCGGCGTCCTCCGTGCCCGATCCCCTGGGCCGCTTTCCCCGCCTCGGCAGATGCTTCGCCTGCGACCAGTCCCTGATCCCGACGGTCGGATCGGTCAACCCGGTGCTGACGGACCGACATTGGCGCGGGGGATCGCCGAAAGGAGGTTTTCCTGGGCGCAGGGCGCTGCCATCCCCGGCCCCGAAAGACCTGTCCGTTCAGGTCGCGATGTCGGGGCGCGGCACAGGCGATGGCCATCGCCGGATCAAGGCAGCGCCATCACGCGTCCGACTTGACGATCTCGACCGAAACGCCCTCCAGCTGCGGGCTGGTGTTGTTCTTCAAGGTGTATTCGTAAGCCTCGTCATAGCTTGCAAAGACCATCGGTTCGGCGTGGGCGTCAAAGCCCTGGCCGTCACTGGTCAGCCGGAAATGCGGGTTGTCGCGCAGGCAAAGGCAATATTCGTCCATGGTCTCATCCTTGAAGGGGCCGCATCCGGCCGACTGTTGCCGAAAGATCTGGGCCGGAACAGCGCAGTTGTCCACAATTTCTGTGGATCGTTTCGGGGATGGATCGGGGAAAGGAAACCAGCCGGCCGGCAAGCACTCGCAAGCAACACACATAACGGCGCCGCCCGGCTGGTGGTTCTTTTATGTCTGCTCTTTACGCGCAGGGAAAGTTGTCTTTTCGGGCAGGCCGATTGGGTCCAGGCGCAGGGTCAGGCGGTCGTCCAGCGGGATCAGGCGCGCGATCTCGGGCACAATGGCGGCGGCGGCATGGCGGCCCAGGCCGAAGGTGAGACTGCCCGACAGGTCGCGCCCGGAATCGAAGCGGCCGGGATCGGGAAAGCCCTCGGGGTCGAACACGCCGCATGGGTGACGGCCGGCACGGTCGTGCCCGGCGGGATCGCCGCGCAGTTCCACAAGGGCGTTGCAGACCGCGTACGAGGTCGTTTCTGCCGCGCCGATCAGCAGCCCGCCGATGTTGAACAGCGCGTGGCGCAGCCCGAAGGCCAGCCCGCCGTCCAACGCCAGCCGCACCACCCGGATGGCGGGATCGCGGGCGTCGCTGCCCAGCCGGATCGCTGCGGCCCGCCGCGCGACCGGCCGCGCCGGGCAAAAGGCCATCCACGTGTTCGCGCGATCCCGCCGCGCGACGATGGCGGCCTGGCCGATACCGGGCACGACAGGGGCGAAGGGCTGGTTCCAGAAGGCGTTCTGCTTGTATCAGCAGGACCAGTCGATCGGCTTGTCCGGGTCCGATCCGGTCAGGCCGAGCCACTCTTGCACCAGCTCCACCGGAACCCGCGCGTCACAAGGCGCACCAGATCCAGCCCGCCCGGCGCGCCCTCCAGCGCATCGCAGGCGCGCGGGTCGATCCAGCCGCCCTGTCCTCCTGGGCCATGAAAAAGCCGCCCTGCCTGGGCCGATACCAGGTCCACGCCGATGATCCGATGGCGGCGCAGCACGGTCATGCAATCGGCGAACCGCGTGACAAGCGTCACCTCGCCCAGGTTCCAGGCCGGCCTTTCGGCCCGCAGTTCCGCCAGAAAGGGCAGGGGTTCGGCAAAGATCAGGCGGCACGCCTCGGGTCGGCCAGGGGGGTGGCCGCAAATCCTTGGCCGGCAGTTCCATCTCGGCCAGGTTCCGGGTGCGGACCGAGCCGTCGTCATGGACCAACGGCGCCGCCGCGAAAGGTCGGGGCGTCACGACGATCTTGCCGACGATGCCCAGCACCTCGCCGGAGTTGCGGCCAAGCGGGCCGTATCCCAAGCCGTCTCCGGCCAGGGGCGGGGGGGGGGGGGCACCAGTCGGCCCGGGTCCGGCGGCCCTGGCCCCGATGGGCATGGGTGACGTTCAGCATCATGCCTTTCGGCGGCGTTGTTTCCGATCCGCTTGCCGCCGGGGCAATCCCGGCCAGGTCATGGGCCAGACCGATCCCGGCCCGAACCCGCATCATCCCTTTGCCGCCGGGCGTCGTTCGGAATGGCGATCCCTTCAAGGTCCTGGATGTCGCCGTTCTGTGGCTGGAGGCTCTCGAGCCGGGAACCGGGCGATCCGGACGGCTATACCCGGACGGCGACCCCGGCCGTTCCCGGCGGTGCCCGACGCACGCCCGAGCGTGGCCGGCGGGGCGGCGATGCGGTTCTAGGACCGGAGGCGCTGCGCCATCCGCCCGATCCGGTCGAACAGCGGGGCAAGGGGGCCGCGGTGATAGGTCAGCCCCTCGTAGACCGCATAGGCCCCGCGCGCCCAGCCGAGATAGATCCGGGGACGCCCGGTCAGGGCCGCCAGCCGCGCCATCCGGTGCGAGCCGCGGCTGATCGCGGCCCGGGTGCGATAAACGAGCTTGCGCCGCCAGCCGATCCCCGTCGCCCGGGGCGCCACGCGCTTGACCGGGCGGATGCCGCGTTTCGCCCAGGTCAGGCGATAGGCCAGCCCTTCGCGCCGCTGGCGGAAGCCCGCAGCCTGGGTGTCGGCCACGAAATCGGCATCGACCTGTCGCAGATCCAGCCGGCCCTGGGCCACGCCCTCGTCGATCAGGCGCTGGATCAGCGGGGCGCGGACCACCACGACGTTTGTTCCTCGTCCGTCCGACGAATAGGGTTCGACCCAGGCGTCGCCGAAGCTGACATCGGCGGTTTCCGCCACCACGTCGTCGCAAAAGTTGCAGGCGCTGTTCTGGAAATAGCCCGCGCCCCAATCGCCGTCGGCCAGGTGGAACCAGTCCTTCTGCACCGTGCCGCCGTTGTCCAGCGTCAGATGGGCGGTATACCAGTTCGCCGGGCGGCCCGCGTCCTTCAGCCGGTATTCCACGGCGCGCACGCGGTCGTGGTCCGCCCCCAACTGCCAGGCGAAACTTTCCACAAAGCGCGCGCTTTTCATGTGGCCGCAGAACAGGCCCAGCAGATGCGTGATCCGCTCGGCCAGAACGGCGTCCTGCGCGCGGGCCCCGTGCACGGCCTTGATGAAGCAGGGGATGCCCACCACGGCGTAACGCCCCGGCGTGGCGCGGACCTGATCCAGCACTTCGGCCAGGTGGACCGGGTGATAGCGCGACCGCGCGCCCGCCAAGAGTTCGTCCTGCGAGCGGCTGATGCGATAGCCGAAGAAGGGCTGGCCCGGCGCGCCGGGATGGACGTGCAGCACGCCGTCGATCTCTCCGCGCCGCATCAGCTCGGCGGCGACCCAGCTGACCATGCCGCCGGAACTGCCGCGTTCGCGGAAAGGCGGCTCGGCCGCCGCGCCGACATGGCAGGACATGTGGCGGCCAAGGCGCGCGTCCCGGCGCGGCGCGTCGGGAAAGCGGGCGGCGGCGATGGCGTCCTCGTTGGCCGCTTCGGGCGAAAAGGGGCAAAGCGCGGAAAAGGCTTCGCTGCGCCGCCGCGTGGCGGGCCCCGAGGGCTTGAGCTGCCCATAGCCGTCCCATGCCATCGCGGCATCCGCGCCGGACGCGCAGGCCCCGCAGCCGATGCACAGGCCGGACCGCACGATCTCGGCGGGGCTGAGCGCGCGCGTCATGCCCGCCCCGCCAGCGCCGCGTCCAGCCAGGCGGCCGACTGCGCGCGCAGATCCGCGATCCGCGCAAGGACGCTGTCCGGGATGGGTTCGGCCAGCAGCGCGCCCACCTCGCCGGGGTCGCGGTCCTCGAAGGTCAGGCGGCGTTCCGCGCCCAGCAGCGCGGTCAGGTCGCGGACCTTGGTCCAACGGTAATCGGACGGCGCGCAGGCCAGCGGCTTGCCGTTCAGCAGCGCAAAGCAGCAGCCGTGGAAATAGGTGGTGGCAACCGCCGACGCCCCCGCCATCAGCGCCGCGAATTCCTGCGGCCCGGCATCCAGGCGCTGCTCGTCCGCCCAATCGTTGCGATAGCCGACGCTGATCGTCCGCAAGCCCCGGTCGCGCGCGGCCTGTCGCACGCGTCCGGCGAACCATTCGGGGATGTGGTGGCCGTAGACGAGGACATAAGGGGCCTCGTCCGCCGGTTCCGCATGCGGCGGGTTCAGCAGCACCGGATCCAGCACCATGGCGGGCGCGCGTCCCGTGGCCGCCGCCACGATCCCCCGGCTGTTGTCGTCGCGGACCGAGATGGCGTCCAAGTCGCGCAGCCGGGCCGACCATTGGGGTTCCACGAAGGGCGCGGCATAGTTGCCGAAGCTGGCCGCATAGGTCACGGCGCGGGGCGCGGCCAGCCCCTCGCCCCAGAAGATCGGCTTGCCGCCGTACCAGGGGTGCGAAAGGTTCAGCACCTCGTCGCTGCCGATCACGGCCAGATCGACCGGCGGCATGGCGGCGGGATCGTCCAGGTCGAAGGGCGCGGACAAGGGCAGGGCGTCAAAGGCGGCAATGAACTTGCGCAGCTTGCGCCCGTATCGCGCCACGTCCGCCCGCGAGGACCGATCCGGCGTCAAGGGCTGAAAGGCATAGCGCCATTCGCGCGAGGTCACGTCGCGGGACTGGTGGTCCAGCAGCACGGCGTGGTGGCCGCGCGCGGCGATCGCCTGAACCAGGCAGCGGGCTTGCCAATAGCTGCCATAGTTGATGCAGCGGTGAAAGGTCAGAACTCCGACGCGCATCCTATCGCCCGTAGATCCGGTCGATGACCCGCGCGACCGTCACCAGATGCCGCGCGTCGGGGTCGAAGCGCGCGCCCCCGGCCAGCCGCGTCAGCCAGTCCGCCGCCGCGCGCCCGCCCCAGTCGTCGGGCGGCTCGGCCAAAGGTTCGGCGCGGATGTGGTGGTGGCGTTCGGCCCGCAGGTCGTAAAAGGAACCGTTCACGTTGCGCAGGGACGCGCCGCCTTCGGTACCAAAGAACTCGGCCGCGATCACGGCCTCGCGGCCCGCCTGCAAGCCCCAGGAACAGGCCAGCCGCACCACCGTGCCGCCCGCCAGGTCCAGCGTGGCCGTGGCGTAATCCTCGACCTGCCGCGCCGGATCGGCCAACGGCGCGCCCTTGGCGTAAAGGCGGCTTTCGACGCCCGTCACGGCGGGCCAGCCCAGCGACCACAAGGCAAGGTCGATCAGGTGGACGCCCAGATCCACCACGCAACCGCCGCCCGAAAGCCGCGGGTCGTAGAACCACGGCTTGTCCGGGCCCCAGGCGTTGTGAAAGGTCACGTCCACGCCGAAGACATGGCCCAGGCTTTCCGTGTCCAGCAGCGGGCGGATCGCGGCCATTCCGGCCGTGTGGCGATAGGACAGGTCCACGCCCAGCAGGCGGTCGGCCTGGGCCGCCGCGGCGACCACCTCCGCCACCTCCGGCCCGGTGCGGCCCAGGGGTTTCTGGCAGAACACCGCCTTGCCGGCCTTCAGCGCGGCGATGGACTGTTCGGCATGCGCGGCGCTTGGCGTGGCGATCACCACCGCGTCGATGTCGCAGGCCAGCAGCGCCTCCAGCCCGTCCACCCGCCGCGCGCCGGGGGCCAGCGTCAGCGCCTCGGCGGCGCTGGCGTCGTCCGGCTCGGCCAGGGCCACGATCTCGGCCAGGCCGGTCGCGGCCAGCGCCGCCATGCGGTGCCGCCCGATCCAGCCGGCGCCCAGAAATCCGAGGCGCGGGGTCACGGCGCCACCCAGGCCTTGACAAAGGCGCCGGGCTTGTCGCGGGTCGCGGCCAGGGCCTCGCCCAGCCGGTCCAACGGATAGGCGCCGGTCAGCAGCGGCCCCAGGTCCAGCCGCCCGGTTGCCAGCGCCTCCACCGCCGCCCGCAGGCCCGCCACGCGGACGCCGGCGTCGCGTTCATGGGCGCTGGCGATGTCGATGCCCTTCCAGTTCCACATCTGCATGTTCACCTGCCGCGGCCCGTCCTGATGATAGCCCGCGATCACCAGACGCCCGCCCTCGGCCACCAGTTCCCCGGCCAGATCCAGCGGCCATTGCTTGCCCACGCATTCGATCGCCCGATGGGCCATGCGGCCGCCGGTCAGGCGGCGCACGTCCTCGATGATGCGCCAATGGTCGTCCATGGGGATGGTTTCCGCCGCCCCCATCCGGCGGGCGAGATCCAGCGTCTCGGCCCGGCGCGACACGGCGATCACCCTTGCCCCGGCGTCGGCCGCCAGACGCGTCAGGATCGCGCCCAGGAAACCGATGCCGACGATCGCGACGGTTTGGCCCGCGCGGATGTCGGATCGGTCGAAGATGTTCATGGCGCAGGCCACGGGTTCGCCCGGAACCGGCATCCCGTCCAGGGCGGCGGGCAGCGGCACCACCATCGCGGCGGGCGCCACGTCGTATTCGGCATAGGACCGTTCGGTCAGCGCCGTCACGCGCTGGCCCACCACCAGGCCCTGGACCCCATGGCCCAGGACGGCGATGCGGCCCCAGGCCTCGTGCCCCATGCCGCCGGGCGCGCCGGGCCATGCGGACCAGGGCTGGCCTTCCCAGGGTTCGACATTGGAGGCGCAGACGCCGCAGCCTTCCAGCCGGATCAGCACCTCGCCCGGGGCGGGCGCGGGCACGGGCACTTCGGCCATGGAAAACCGCTGCGGTCCCTCAAGAACCGCCGCACGCATGGTCTGGGTCATCTGCGCTTGTCCGTCGATGGTCTGGAAAAGATGGCGTTCCCGGTCATCCCGGCAACGGTCACGGCAGCGGGGCCGCGACGGCCCGGGCGTCCGCGATAAAGGCCTCGACGGCCTCGTGGGCCTCGTCGTCCGTCATCTGCTCGGGCGGGTGCTTGCAGAAATAGGCGGCGGGGGCGATCACCGGACCGGCAAGCCCGCGGTCGCGGGCAATGGCGGCGCAGCGGATCATGTCGATGGCGACGCCCGCGGAATTGGGGCTGTCCTCGACCGACAGGCGCAGCTCCAGGTTCATGGGCACGCCGCCGAACAGCTCTCCCTCCATGCGCAGAAAGCAGACCTTGTTGTCGTTCTGCCAGGCGACGTAATCGGAAGGGCCGATATGGATGTTGTCGTCCGTCATGCGTTCCGCGGCAACCGACTGCACGGCCTCGGTCTTGGAGATCTTCTTGCTTTCCAGCCGCTTGCGGTTGGCCATGTTCAGGAAGTCGGTGTTGCCGCCGGTGTTGAGCTGATAGGTCCGGCACAGCTTGACGCCGCGCTTGTGGAACAGGTCGGTCAGCACCCGGTGGACGATGGTCGCGCCAAGCTGGGCCTTGATGTCGTCGCCGATGATCGGCACGCCCGCCCTTTGGAACCGTTCGGCCCAGGCCGGATCCGAGGCGATGAAGACCGGGATGTTGTTCACAAATGCCACGCCCGCCTCCAGCGCGCATTCGGCATAGAATTCGGTCGCCTTCTGGCTGCCCACGGGCAGATAGTTCATCAGCACGTCCACACCCGCGTCGCGCAGCGCGGCCACGACATCCTCGCGCGTGGGTTCGGGTTCGTCGGCGGGCACGAAGGTGCGGGCCTCGGGGTGGTCGGCCATGTGCTCGGCCACGCCGTCCAGGATGCGGCCCATGCGGACCACGGCGCCCGTGTCGGGAACCTCGGGCGCGAACACGGCGGTGCAGTTCGGCAGGGCGAAGATCGCCTGCGCCACGTCGCGGCCCACCTTGCGGGCGTCGATGTCCCAGGCGGCGACCACCCGGATGTCGTCGGGGCGATAGCCCGCAAGGCTGTGGTGCATCAGCCCCGTGGCATCGTTGCGCCCAGCGTAATGCGTCAGTCCCTGCACCAGGGAACTGGCGCAGTTGCCGACGCCGATGATGGCGATGTTGATCGGCATGTGGGCGTCTTTCATGTCATGGCCTTCACGTCAGGGCCGGCTGAAACGCCGGCGGCGTGCCTTCAACCCGGCGGGGCGCATATCGTTCAATCATCGCGGCGCAGAAATCGGCGAATTGCTGCGGATCGTGCGGCGGGCTGGTGTGATGCGCGCCGGGGCCGAGATGTTCAGGCGTGAAGCAGAAGGTGACGGTGGTGTCGAAATCGGCCAGCGCCTCCATCTGCCGGTCGAACCAGCCGAGCGCGTCTGGCCGGAAGCTGTCGGCCCAGGACAGGCCCGTGCGCAGGTGACGCACGCCAAGCCGCTTCATCCAGGCCACCGCGTCGTCCAGGCGCGGATCCTGGTAATGGAACCATTGCATCAGCCCCATGTCGGCTGCGTGGGGGGCATAGGCCTCGAGCCCCGGCTTGGGCGTGCCGTCGGCGCGGATCAGGCCCATGTAGAAGTGGCGGTAATAGGAACTGCCTTCGGCCTCGCGGTGCCGGGTCGTGGCGCCCCATTCCTGCGGCAGGTCGAACAGCGAATACCAGAAGATGCGCGGCACGCGGCCGACCAGCAGCTTGGCGGTCGTCTCGACGCCGAAGACCTGGACTTCTTCCGCGCCGAAGGATCCGACGCCGACCTCGGTCACCCAGACGGGCTTGTCCGTCACGGCCTCGATCTCGGCCACCTTGGCGGGCCATTCGTGGATCTGCCACAGGTTCCAGTCCAGCGGAAAGCCGTGAACGGCCACCACGTCCACATGATCCAGCGCGCCGTGACCCCCCATCCGCTGGAGCCACAGGGGATCGATGGGCGACATGCCGCCCAGCACCCGCGTGACCGCGGGGTTCGCCGCCTGGATCGCCTGGCCCGCCAGCGTGACGCATCGGGCAAAGCGCGACCAGTCCGGGTCCAGTTCGGGATCCCAATGGGACTTGTTGTTCGGCTCGTTCCAGATCATCGCGGCCTCGATCATCGCGCGGCGTCTCCTTGGCTGGGATAGACCGCGTGCGGTCCGTATTTGGCGAAAGGCACCTCGGCGGTGCGGCACAGATAAACCTCGTCGGCGGGGCCGGACTCCACCGCGAAGCCCGAGGCGCGCAGCATCGCCTCGACCCCCGCGCGGTTCGGAACCCACCAGTTCGTCCAGTCATGGGCCCATTCATGCTCGACAAAGGCCATGCGGGGCCAGTCGGGCCGCTGGAAATGGGCGTCCTCGGAAAAGTCGTAGTCAGGGGCCTGGACGGCCACGCTGTCGGGACCGCGCGTGAGCGTCTGGAACAGCATCAGATCGTCCGCCACGTGTTCGCGGATCAGATCCAGCGCCAGCAGCGGATGGCGCAGGTGGTAGAGAACGCCCATGAAGATCACCAGATCGAAGCGTTCGCCCAGGGCGCCCACGTCATAAACGCCGGTCTGGCGGAACTCGACCCCGCTCATGTCCAGAACCTCGGCGGCAAAGCGGGCCTGCGCCAGATAGCGGGCGTCGGTGTCGATCCCCAGGACGCGGGCGGCCCCCCTCCGGCGCATCTCGAAGCTGTAGAAGCCCGCGTTGCAGCCGATGTCCAGCACGGACTTGCCGGTCAGGTCTTCGGGCACCAGATGCGCAAAGCGGGCGAACTTGTCGGCGGGATAATCCCCAAGGAAATGCCCGGGCGCCGTCGCAACGCCGCAAAGGTCGAGGTTCTGGAACCATGGGCCAAGCCCTTCGGCCTTTTGAGCGATCTGCGCTGCGTTCATCGTCCGTTCCGTTATTCCCTGCCATTCATGGTTAGGACATGCATCCTGCCTTGTCCATGCGCCATGACCCAACTGATGGATGCGGGCGCGATCTCGAACCGCAGGATGTTGTCGAGGGACAGGCCCAGGGCATGGGCCAGAACCCCCCGGATCACGTCGCAATGGCTGACGCAAAGGACCGGACCGCCCCCCTGCGCGGCCAGACGGTCCAGATGCGCCGCGGCCCGCGCCGCGGCGGCCTCCATCGTTTCGCCCCCCGGGGTGGGGGCGGCGCCGCGCGCGGCGTTCCAGTGCCGCCACGCGGGATCGCCGTCCAGGTCGGCGAAGCGGGAACCGGACCAGGCGCCGAAGTCGATCTCGTCCAGGGCCTCGGCCACAACCGGGGCCGGTCCCAGGATCTGGCCCAGGATGGCCGCCGTTTCCGCCGTGCGGCGGCGGGGGCTGGCGGCGATGGCTTCGACCCCCCGCCCGGCCAGGCGCCTCGCCAGGGCCGCGGTTTCCTCCCGCCCGGCCTCGTTCAGCGCGATGTCGCGCGTCCGCCCGCTCAGCCAGGTGCCCAGATCGTCATGCGCGCCGTGGCGGACCAGACCGATCAGCACGCCCATGCGCCATTCCGGACTGGCTGCGGCCGTGTCAAGCAGCAAAGATGATGAAGAAGATGGAACAAAACCTGCATGGGCGCTTTTACATCACAACACTGATACCGTTGCAATTTCTCAAACAGAGAACGGGGGACATCTTGGAAAAGGTTCTGATCACCGGAGGCGCGGGCTTTATCGGCCGCTTTGTCACCGACGAACTGCTGCGGCGCGGACATGGGGTCCGCGTGCTGGACGCGCTGATCCCGCAGGTCCATGGCGAGGGCGCGGGCCGCCCCGACGCGCTGAACGGGGAAGCCGAGTTCATCCACGGCGACGTGCGCGACGCCGATGCCGTGGCCCGCGCGTTGAAGGGCGTGGACAGCGTGATCCATCTGGCCGCCGAGGTCGGTGTGGGCCAGTCCATGTACGAGGTGGAACGCTATACCTCGACCAACGACGTGGGCACCGCCGTCCTGTTCGAGAAACTGATCGACAACCCCGTGCGCCGGGTCGTCACCGCGTCGTCGATGTCCATCTATGGCGAGGGACTGTATCGAGACGCCGACGGCCAGACGGTCGAGAACGCCGAGCGCGTGGGCATCCGCGACGGTCTGAAGCAATGGGATCCGGTCGATGCCCAGGGCCGCCCGCTGACCCCGGTCGCCACGCCGGAATGGAAGCGCCCGAACCTCGCCTCGATCTATGCGCTGAACAAGTTCGTGCAGGAACGCACCACCCATATCATGACCGCGCCCTACGGGATCGAAGGCGTGTGCCTGCGCCTGTTCAACGTCTTCGGCCCCGGCCAGGCGCTGTCGAATCCCTATACGGGCGTTCTGGCGATCTTCGCCTCGCGCTATCTGAACGGCCAGGCGCCGATGATCTTCGAGGACGGAGAGCAGCGCCGCGATTTCGTTCACGTCTCCGACGTGGCCCGCGCCTTCGCCGAGGCGCTGTCGCTGCCGCAGGCGGCGGGCGGCACCTTCAACATCGGCTCGGGCCACGACCGGTCCGTGACCGAGGTGGCGCAGGAACTGGGCCGCGCCATGGGCCGCAACGCGCTGGAGCCGCAGATCGTCGGCAAGGCCCGCATCGGCGACATCCGCCACTGCTTCTGCGACACGGCGCTGGCCGCCGAGACGCTGGGCTTCACCGCGCGGACCGATTTCCGCGAAGGGCTGGCGGAACTGGCCGAATGGGTCGCCAGCCAGACCGCCGTGGACCGCGTGGAACAGGCGCGGGCGGAACTGGACAAGCGCGGGCTGGTGGCATGACGGGGCGCACCTCACCCGCCGGCGACCCGCGCCCGGTGCTGGTCACGGGCGGCGCGGGTTTTATCGGCTCGAACCTGGCCGACCGGCTGGCGGGGGACGGCCACCGGGTCATCGTTTATGACGCCCTGAGCCGCCCCGGCGTGGAACGCAACCTCGCCTGGCTGCAAGCCCGCCATGGCGAGCGGATCGAACACGTCCATGCCGACATCCGCGACAGCGCCCGCATGGCGCAGGCCGCGCGGCAGGCGAAGGCGGTCTTTCACCTGGCGGCCCAGGTCGCCGTGACCACCAGCATGGTCGAGCCGGTCGAGGACATGACCGTCAACCTCATCGGCACGATGAACCTGCTGGAGGCGCTGCGCGCCAAGAACGACGGCACGCCGCTGGTCTTCGCGTCCACCAACAAGGTTTACGGCGACCTGGCCGACCTGGACTTCGCCCTGGAGGCCGAGGCTTACCGCCCCACCGACGCGCAGGTCCGCGCCCACGGCATCGGCGAAACCCGTCCGCTGGATTTCCACACCCCTTACGGCTGTTCCAAGGGCGCGGCGGACCAGTATGTGCTGGACTACGCCCGCAGCTTCGGCGTGCCCACCTGCGTCCTGCGGATGTCCTGCATCTACGGCCAGCGCCAGATGGGAACCGAGGATCAGGGTTGGGTGGCCCATTTCCTGATCCGCGCGCTGAAGGGCCAGGGGATCACGCTTTACGGCGACGGCTGCCAGGTTCGCGACATCCTGGACGTGTCGAACGCGGTCGAGGCCTATCTGGCCGCCTGGGCGCGGATCGAGGAGGTGTCGGGCCGGGTGTTCAACCTGGGCGGGGGGCCGCGCAACGCGGTCAGCCTGCGGCAGCTTCTGGACTTCGTGGGCCGGATCCTCGACCGTCCGGTGGAGATCGCCTATTCCGACTGGCGCGCGGGCGACCAGCGGTATTTCGTGGCCGACACGCGCGCGGCCGAGCAGGCGCTGGATCTCTCGCCCAAGGTGGACTGGCAGAACGGCGTGACCCGGCTGGCGCAATGGCTGGCGGCCGAGGGCGGGATCAACCTGCCCATCGGCCAACCCCTGGCGAAATCCGCATGACGCGGGTGCTGATGACCGCCGACGCGGTGGGCGGCGTCTGGCAGTATGCGCTGGACCTTGCCGCCGCGCTGGATGCCGAGGTGGTGCTGGCCGTGCTTGGCCCCGCGCCCGACCCCGATCAGCGCGCGGCGGCCGCTGCGGCGGGCGTGACGCTGGTGGAAACCGGCCTGCCGCTGGATTGGCTTTGCGACGGCCCCGCGCCGGTGCTGGCGGCGTCCGAGGCGGTGGCAGGGCTGGCGCGCGAAACGGGCGCGGATCTGGTGCATCTGAACGCGCCCGCGCTGGCGGTGGCGCGCTTCGGCCGGCCGGTCGTGGCGGTGAACCACGGCTGCCTGGGAACCTGGTGGGACGCGGCGCGCGGCGGGGCGGTGGATCCCGGGCTGGCCTGGCTGCCCGAGCTGGTGGGCCAGGGCCTGCGCGCGGCGGATCGGACGGTGGCGCCGACCCGCGCCTATGCCGAGGCGACGGCCCGCCGCTATGGCCTGGCCGTCCCGCCCCTGGCGGTCCACAACGGCCGCAAGCCGATGCCCCTGCCGGACGCGCGGCCGTTCCATGGCGCGCTGACGGTCGGGCGGCTGTGGGACGAAGCCAAGGACACCGCCACGCTGGACGCCGCCGCCGCCCGCCTGGACGAGCCCTTTGTCGCCATCGGCGCCACCCGCGCGCCCCACGGCGCGACCGTCGCGCCCGCGCATCTGCAAGCCACCGGCCCCCTGCCGGCCGAGATCATCGGACAGTGGCTGGCCCGCCGCCCCGTCTTTGTCAGCGCCGCCCGCTTCGAACCCTTCGGCCTGGCCGTGCTGGAGGCCGCGCAGGCGGGCTGCCCGCTGGTGCTGTCGGACATCCCCACCTTCCGCGAGCTGTGGGACGGCGCCGCCACCTTTGTCGCCCCCGGCGATGCGGCGGGCTTTGCCGAAGCCATCGGCGCCGCCCTGGCCGACCCCGCGCAAGGCGCGTCCGCCCGACGGCGCGCCGCTCTCTATACCCCCGCCGCGATGGCCGCCCGGATGGGCGCCATCTACCGCGACGCGCTTTCGATACGGACCCAAGCCGCATGAAGATCGTTTATTTCACCCATTCGCTGCAAAGCTGCTGGAACCACGGCAACGCCCATTTCCTGCGCGGCGTGCTGCGGGAACTGGCCGCCGGCGGCCACGCCGTCCGCGCCCTGGAACCGCAGGGCGCCTGGAGCCTGGAAAACCTGCTGCGCGACGCCGGCGAGGCTGGGTTGGAGCCGTTCCGCAGGAACTATCCCGACCTGTCGGTCGAAACCTATGATCCCGCCGCCGACCCGGCGGATCTGGCGGGCGACGCCGATCTGGTGATCGTGCACGAATGGAACGATCCCGCGCTGGCCGCGGCCCTGGGCCGGACGCGCAGGGGCGGCGGGCGCTTCCGGCTGCTGTTCCACGACACCCATCATCGCGCCGTCAGCGACCCCGACGCGATCCGCGCCTTCGACCTGTCAGGCTTCGACGGCGTGCTGGCCTTCGGCGAGACGCTGAGCGCGGTTTATCGCCGCTGGGGTTGGGGCGACCGGGTCTGGACCTGGCACGAGGCCGCCGACACCCGCCTTTTCCGCCCGCCCGCCGACGAAGCCGACCGCAAAGGCCTTGTGTGGATCGGCAATTGGGGCGACGGCGAACGGACCGGGGAACTGGAAACCTTTCTGTTCCGCCCCGCCCGGGACGCGGGGCTGCCGCTCGACATCTACGGCGTGCGCTACCCGGCCGAGGCGCTGGCGGCGCTGGACCGCTATGGCGTGCGCTATCACGGCTGGGCGCCGAACGCCGCCGCGCCGGGCATCTTCGCCCGCCACATGGCGACCGTCCACGTGCCGCGCCGCTTCTACACCACGATGCTGCCGGGCATTCCCACCATCCGCGTCTTCGAGGCGCTGGCCTGCGGCATCCCGCTGGTCTCGGCCCCCTGGGAGGACAGCGAAAACCTGTTCCGTCCTGGCCGGGACTTCCTGTTCGCGCGCGACGGCGCGGAAATGACCGCCCGTCTGCGCGACCTGTCGAACGATCCCGCCCTTCGCGCCTCGCTGGTCGCGCACGGGCTGGAAACGGTCCGCGCCCGCCACACCTGCGCCCATCGCGCGCAGGAACTGCTGTCCATCGCCGCATCGCTCGGCCTCGATCAAGGAGCCTCCGCGGCATGAAGATCGTATTCTACGGATCCAGCCTGCTGTCGTCCTACTGGAACGGGGCCGCCACCTATTACCGGGGCATCCTGGGGGAACTGGCCAAGCGCGGCTATCAGATCACCTTCTACGAACCCGACGCCTTCGACCGGCAGAAGCACCGCGACATCGACCCGCCCGACTGGTGCCGCTCGGTCGTCTATCCCGCCACCGCCGACGCCATGCGCGGCGTCCTGGCCGAGGCGGCTGACGCGGACATCGTGGTCAAGGCCAACGGCGTCGGCGTTTTCGACCGCGAGTTGCTGGAAGGCGTGGTGGCGCAGGCCAAGCCCGGCGCGCTGAAGATCTTCTGGGACGTGGACGCGGCGGCGACCCTGGACGAGATGCGCGCGGACCCCGGCCATCCCGTCCGGCAGGCGCTGCCGGGATTGGACATGGTGCTGACCTATGGCGGCGGGCCGCCGGTGGTGGACGCTTATCGCGGCTTCGGCGCGAAGCTGTGCGAGCCGGTCTACAACGCGCTGGACCCTTCGACCCATCACCCCGCGCCTGCCGATCCGAAGTTCGCGTCCGATCTGGCCTTTCTGGGCAACCGCCTGCCCGACCGCGAGGCGCGGGTCGAGGAGTTCTTCCTGAAGCCCGCCCTCCTGCTGGCGGATCGCGGCTTCCTGATCGGCGGCAACGGCTGGGACAGCAATCCCATGCCGGGCAATGTCCGCCACCTGGGCCATGTCTATACCCATGAACACAACGCCTTCAACTGCACGCCGCTGGCCGTCCTGAACGTCGCCCGCGACAGCATGGCCAACGTGGGCTTTTCCCCCGCCACCCGCGTCTTCGAAGCGGCTGGCGCGGCCGCCTGCCTGATCACCGACGCCTGGGAAGGGATCGAGCAGTTCCTGACCCCCGACCGCGAGGTTCTGGTGGCCCGCGACGGCCAGGACGTGGCCGACCATCTGGCGGCACTGACGCCGGAACGGGCCAGGGACATCGGGCAGGCCGCGCTGGCGCGGGTCAAGGCGGAACACACCTATGCCCTGCGCGGCGCGCAGGTGGACGCGCTGCTGCGCGCGCAGGCCAAGGGGATGGCGGCATGAAGCTGGTCGTTCTGGGGCTGTCGCTGTCGTCGTCCTGGGGCAACGGCCACGCCACCACCTTCCGCGCGCTGCTGAAATCCTTCGCCCGGCGCGGGCATGACATCCTGTTCCTGGAACGCGACGTGCCCTGGTATGCCAGCCAGCGCGACCTGTCGGACCCCGGCTGGTGCCGGTTGGCGTTCTATGCCGATCTTGCGGCGCTGGACCACTGGCGGAACGAGATCGCGCAAGCGGATGCGGTGATCGTCGGCAGCTATGTCCCCGAAGGGGTGGAGGTTGCCCGCCGCGTCCAATCCTGGGCGCAGGGCGTGACGGGTTTCTACGACATCGACACGCCGGTGACGCTGGCAAAGCTGGATCGGGGCGATTTCGAATACCTGTCGCCCGCCGTGATCCCCGGCTTCGACCTGTATCTGTCCTTCACCGGCGGTCCGACGCTGCGCCATATCGAGAGCCATTACGGATCGCCCATGGCGCGGGCGCTGTATTGTTCCGTCGATCTGGACCTTTACGGCCCGCGCGATGTCCCGGCGCGGTGGGATCTGTCCTATCTGGGCACCTACAGCGACGACCGCCAGCCGACGCTGGAACGGCTGCTGCTGGAACCCGCCCGGAGCCGCCCCGACCTGCGCTTTGTCGTGGCCGGGCCGCAGTATCCGGCGGGCGTCGACTGGCCCGCGAACGTGGAACGGATCGAGCATTGCCCGCCCGCCGACCACGCCGCCTTCTATTCCGCCAGCCGCTTCACCCTGAACTTGACGCGCGCCGACATGATCCGGGCGGGCTTCTCGCCCTCGGTCCGCCTGTTCGAGGCGGGGGCCTGCGCCACGCCCATCATCTCGGACAGGTGGGACGGGATCGAAACGCTGTTCCGGCCCGGCGAGGAGATCGTCCTGGCCGACAGCGCCGCCGAGGTGCTGGCCGCGCTGGACGGCGACGCCGCGCAGATCGGCCGGGCGGCCCGGGCGCGGATCGACGCCGCGCATTCGTCCGACCACCGCGCGGCCGAGCTGGATGCCCATCTGGCCGAGGCGGCGACGCGCAAGGCCGCAACCCGATCAATCGCGACAGCTGAAGGATGACAGCATGAGGAATCAGACCGACCTGGATCACCGCGCCGGCTCGACCGTCCGGCCGCTGGCGCTGAACGTCGTCGCGGGCGGCGCGGGCTTCATCGGATCGCATCTGTGCCGCGCGCTGCTGGACCGGGGGGAATCGGTCCTCTGCCTGGACAACCTGCAAACGGCGCGGCCCTCGAACCTGCGGGCGCTGGAAGGCCAGCCCCGCTTCCGCTTCCTGCGCCACGACATCAGCCATCCCCTGCCGCCCGAACTGCTGCGCCTGGCCCCGCGCATCACCCGGGTCTGGAACCTCGCTTGCCCGGCCTCGCCGCCGCTTTACCAGCGCGACCCGGAACACACGATGCTGACCAACGTGCTGGGCACCAACCACCTGCTGCGGCTGGCGGAAACGGCCAAGGCGCGGTTCCTGCTGACCTCGACCAGCGAGGTGTACGGCGATCCCGAGATCCACCCCCAGGCCGAGGATTACCGCGGCCATGTCAGCTGCACCGGCCCCCGCGCCTGCTACGACGAAGGCAAGCGCGCCGCAGAAACGCTGGCCTTTGATTACGCCCGCGCGGGCCGGGCCGCCGTGCGCGTGGCGCGCATCTTCAACACCTATGGCCCCAACATGGACCCCAACGACGGGCGGGTGGTGTCGAACCTGATCTGCCAGGCGCTGCGCGGGGACGAGCTGACCGTTTATGGCGACGGCAGCCAGACCCGTTCCTTCTGCTATGTCTCGGACATGGTGGCGGGGCTGATGGCGCTGATGGAAGCCGACATCGAGGGAACCCAGCCGGTGAATCTGGGAAACCCCGCCGAGATGACGGTGAACGAACTGCTGGGCCACGTCGTCGCCCTAACCGGCACCCGCGCGCCCGTCGTGCACCGCCCGCTGCCAACGGACGATCCGCGCCGCCGCCGCCCCGACATCAGCCGCGCCCGCGCCCTGCTGGACTGGGCGCCGCAGGTTCCGCTGGCCCAGGGGCTGGAGGCGACCTGCGCCTGGTTCGCGGCGGAACTGGCCGCCGAACCCGCCGCCGCCGGAGCGGCCGGCTAGGCGCCATGACCGATCCCTGGACCGGCGCCATGCGGCGCGGCGACTTTCCCATGGCCTGGGCCATCGCGGAACAGGCGATGGCGGGGCGCGACCCGGCCACGCGCGACGATCCCCGGCTGCCCTATCACCTGCGTTGGGTATGGGACGGCCGGCCCTTGGCGGACCGGGACGTGCTGGTGCGTTGCTATCACGGGCTTGGCGACACGCTGATGTTCTCGCGCTTCCTGCCGCTGCTGGCGGACTGCGCGGCGCGCGTCACGGTCGAGATGCAGCCGCATCTTCTTCCGCTGTTCCGGCGCTTTCCCGGCATCCACCGGCTGGTTCCCTTTGATCCTGCCCATCCTCTGCCGCCGCACGACTGCGACATCGAGATCATGGAGTTGCCGCTGGCCCTGCGCGCCGCCCCCGGGGACGCGCCGATGCCCGCGCTGGACATCGCGCCCGCGCCCCTTCCGCCCGGCACGGTGGCACTGTGCTGGGGCGCGGGCGACTGGGATGCGGACCGGTCCGTCCCCGAGGCGATGTTCGCCCCCTTCTGCCACGGCCCCGCGCTGTCGCTGATGCCGGGGCCGACCGCGCTGCCGGTGCTGAACCCCGAAGGCTGCCCGATGGACATCCTGCGCACCGCCCAGCTTGCCGCGGGATCGGCGCTGGTTGTCACGGTGGACACCATGATCGCCCATCTGGCGGGGGTGCTGGGCCGTCCGGTCTGGCTGCTGGCCAAGCACGACCCCGACTGGCGCTGGCCGGTCGAGGGCACCCGGACGCCCTGGTATCCCGCCATGCGCGTCTGGCGCCAGCCCGCGCCCGGCGATTGGGCGGGCGTCATCGACCGGGCCGCCGCCGCGCTGCCCCGGTTGCAGCCTGCCGAAGGGGAGTGAGCCATGACCGGGAACTTCCGCGCCGCGCCCCTCGCCCCCGTGTCCTGGGGAGAGCTTCTGGACAAGATCACCATTCTGGAGATCAAGGCCGACCGGATCGCCGATCCCGCCGCCCGCGCCAATGTGGGGCGCGAGCTTGCGCTGCTGCGCGAGGTCGCCGGGCCCGTCCTGCCGCAACCCGGCCTTGCGCCGCTGATGGACGGCCTGCGCCGCGTGAACCTGGCGCTGTGGGACATCGAAGACGACATCCGCGCCTGCGAGGCCGCCGCCCGCTTCGACGCGCAATTCGTCGCCCTGGCCCGATCTGTTTATCTGACGAACGACGAACGGGCCGCGTTGAAGCGCCGGATCAACGCCCTGCTGCGCTCGGACCTGGTCGAAGAAAAGTGCCACGCCCCGGCAGGCCGCGCGGACCGGACCCGCTGAGCGCGCGCCCTGCGCTTGCCGGAAGCCGCCCGTTCACGGTTGCCGTTGGGTCACTTTGCGGTTAGGTCTGCACCGGGCCATGATCATGGGGCCGCGCCGCGGGCGCCGCCGGAAGGAGCCGGTCTTGCTGGACGTGACAACCATCCGCGCCGAACTGGCGGCGCATTACGACCTTGCGCCCTCGCTCGCGCTGGCCCGCGACATGGCCGCGATCCACGCCCGGATGGAGCGGGCGGTGCCGTTCCCCGACTGGGCGGTGGCCGCGCCCTATGTGGCGGCGATCAACCGGCTCAAGGCGGAACGCGGCGCGGTGGTCTTGGCGCACAACTACATGACGCCCGACATCTACCACGGCATCGCCGACGTGGTGGGCGACAGCCTGCAACTGGCCGTCGAGGCAACGCGCGTGGACGCCGACGTCATTGTCCAGTGCGGCGTGCATTTCATGGCCGAGACCTCGAAGATCCTGAACCCCGCCAAGACCGTGCTGATGCCCGACATGGAGGCCGGCTGCTCGCTGGCCGAAAGCATCGACCCCGAGGGGATCGCGCAGATGCGCGCCCGCTATCCCGGCGCGCCGGTGGTCAGCTATGTCAACACCACGGCCGCGGTGAAGGCCGCGTCCGAC
>Ga0181344_1000206_pt1 | contig 24627 bp, 24 predicted proteins | sample Su13VDMLBDD_FD_130098 | JGI IMG/M metagenome (GOLD analysis project Ga0181344, IMG submission 130098) | Freshwater viral communities from Lake Michigan, USA - Su13.VD.MLB.D.D | ecosystem: Environmental > Aquatic > Freshwater > Lake | place: USA: Michigan | collected 2013-07-15
ATCAAGGACAGCGGCAACGGATACAAGGAGGGCGTCGTCGAGGCCATGAAAAGCTTCACAAACCTCAAAACCTTCTCGCTGCCCTGGTGAGCGGGAACAAAGCCCCGACCCAACGGCGGACCTCGCAGGCCCGCCATCCCCCAGATCCCGCGCCGCGCAAAAAGCCCCGCCACAAAGCCAAAATGGCGAAATGAGCCTGACCGCCCTTTCCCTTGTTCTTCTGGCCGCGATCCTGCACGCCGGATGGAACGCCCTGGTCAAGGCGGTGGACGACCGCGCAGGGATCCTGGCCGCGGTGTCGGCGGCCCATGCGGTTCTGGGGCTGTGCCTGATCGCGCTGGCGCCGGCCCCGGCAATGGCAAGCTGGCCCTCCATCGCCATCTCGACCGGGCTGCATTACGGCTATTACGTCCTGCTGTTTCAGGCTTACCGGCATGGCGACCTGAGCCAGGTTTACCCGATCTCGCGCGGCCTTGCGCCCGCACTGGTGGCCCTGTCGGCGGTTCTTCTCATCCATGAGGCCATGACCCCGATGGGCTGGTTCGGGCTGGCCTGCGTGTCGCTGGGCGTCGGGATCCTGGCGGTCCAGCGGGGGGCGGTCCATGCCTCGGGGCAGGCGGTGGGGATCGCGATCTGCCTTGGACTGCTGATTGCCGCCTATTCCGTCGCCGACGGGATCGGCGTGCGCCTGTCGGACAGCGTTTTCGGCTATATGGGATGGCTGTTCCTGCTGGAGTTTCCGGTGCCGCTGAGCATCGCGATCGCGCGCCGCCGCCATGGCGGCGGGTTCGGGGGCAGAATGCTGATGCTGGGCGCGCTTGGCGGCATCGCTTCGGTTTCCGCCTATGGAATCGTCCTGTATGTCAAAACCATAGCGCCGCTTGGCGCGGTTTCCGCGGTGCGGGAGTCCAGCGTCATCTTTGCCGCGCTGCTAGGAATTCTGGTCTTCGGGGAACGTCCGGTGGGCGCAAGGCTGGTCGCTTCGGCGGTTGTTGCGGCCGGCGTGGTGGCATTGGCCCTGACCTGACAGCGTAACCATCGAAAAAATCGTTGCTTGCATAAGGATAATAGATTTTACTTATTATTCATCTTTCCGTCACCCTTCTGTCATGGCAAATCAATAAGCCGCAACGTGACGGCACCAAAGCCGGAAGACCATCGCAGGCCGGTCCCGCAGCCGGCCTGCGCAAGTCCCACGCAAGTCCATCCACAGGGAAACCATCCATGACCGGAAAGACCTTTCTCCTCTCGTCGGCCTTCCTGGCACTGACGGCCTTCGCGGCCCGGGCCGAAAGCGAACTGACCGTTTACACCGCCTTCGAGGCGGACCTGCTGGAACGCTATGCGGCGGCCTTCAACGAGGCCCATCCCGACATCAAGATCAACTGGGTCCGCGACTCGACCGGCGTCGTCACCGCCAAGCTGCTGGCCGAGAAGAACAACCCCAAGGCCGATGCGGTGTGGGGCCTGGCCGCGACCTCGCTTCTTGTTCTCAAGACCGAGGGGATGCTTGAACCCTACGCGCCCGCCGGTGTCGACAAGCTGGATCCGCGCTTTGTTGACAGCGACAGCCCGCCGTCCTGGGTGGGGGTCGATGCCTGGATCGCCGCCATCTGCTTCAACACGATCGAGGCCGAAAAGCTGGGCCTGCCCGCGCCCGCCACCTGGGAGGATCTGACCAAGCCCGAATACGCGGGCCATGTGGTCATGCCCAACCCGGCCTCGTCCGGGACCGGCTTTCTCGATGTGTCCGCCTGGCTCCAGATCTTTGGCGAGGAGAAGGGTTGGGACTACATGGACCGGCTGCATCGCAACATCGCCAGCTATACCCATTCCGGCTCGAAGCCCTGCAAGATGGCGGGCGCGGGCGAAACCGTTGTCGGCGTCTCGTTCGAGTTCCGCGGCGCGGCCGCCAAGACCGAAGGCGCCCCGATCGAGGTCATCACCCCGTCCGAAGGCCTGGGTTGGGACATGGAGGCCGGCGGCATCATCGCCGGAACCGCAAACCTGGAAGCGGCCCAGACCTTGATGGACTGGGCGATCACGCCCGAGGCCATGGCCGAATACAACGCGGGCTTCGGCGTTCTGGCCCTTCCAGGTGTCGCCAAGCCCGTGCCGAACTATCCCGCCGGGGCCGAACCGGGCATGATCGAGAACGACTTCGAATGGGCCGCCAACAACCGGGCCGCCATCCTGGAGGAATGGTCCAGGCGCTATGACAACAAAAGCGAGCCGAAGTCCTGACCGAAAGAACCGGCACGGGCCAAGCGGCGGTCCCGTGCCCCCAACCGCCGGATCCAGACATCATGAACGCCATCACGCCGACCACCGCACAGGACCAGGCTGTCGCGCAGGATTATCTGAAGATCGCCGACCTGTGGAAATCCTATGGCGATTTCGTCGCCCTGAAGAACGTCTCGCTTTGCGTCGAGCGGGGTGAGTTCCTGTGCTTTCTGGGGCCGTCGGGTTGCGGCAAGACCACCTTGCTGCGCGCCATCGCCGGTCTTGATCCGCAGTCGCGCGGGTCGATCCTTCAGGGCGGGCGCGACATTTCCAACCTGCCGGCGTCGCAGCGCGATTACGGCATCGTGTTCCAGTCCTATGCGCTGTTTCCCAACCTGACGGTGGCCAGGAACATCGCCTTCGGGCTGGAAAACACCCGCCTTCCGCGGGCCGAGATCGCCGCCCGCGTGACCGAGCTTCTGTCGCTGGTGGGTCTGCACGACAAGGCCGACAAATATCCGGCCCAGCTTTCGGGCGGACAGCAGCAGCGCGTCGCGCTGGCGCGCGCCATCGCCATCAACCCGGGGCTTCTGCTGCTGGACGAACCCTTGTCGGCCCTTGACGCCAAGGTGCGCGTCCACCTGCGCCACGAGATGAAGGAGCTTCAGCGCAAGCTGGGCGTCACCACGATCATGGTCACGCATGACCAGGAAGAAGCCTTGTCGATGGCCGACCGCATCGTGGTGATGAACCACGGCGTCATCGAGCAGATCGGCACTCCGACCGAGATTTACCGCCATCCCGCATCGCTGTTCGTGGCCGACTTCATCGGCGAAACCAACCGGATCCCGTCGCGTTTCGAGGGCGGCGCGGTCAGGATCGGCAACACGGTGCTGGAAACCCGTGTTCCCGGCCTGTCGGACGGACAAAAGGTGATGGTCGTTGTCCGCCCCGAGGACATCCTGCCCCATGGTCCGGGTCACGAGGCCCAGGCCAGGCCCAACCACCTGCCGGTGCGGATCGCGGCAACGGAATTTCTCGGCTCGTTCTGGCGCGTCCACCTGTGCAGCGCCGGACTGGGAAGCGTTCCGCTGATCGCCAATTTCTCGATGAACGCGATGCGCCGCTTGGATCTGGCCCAAGGCAGCGACCTGACGGTCGAGCTTCCGGCCGAGCGGGTGCTTGTCTTTGCGCAGGAGGACTGAGCATGGCGCAGGCCGGATTGCTGCTGCCCGAACGCAATGTCAGGCTGAAGCTTGACCGAGACAAGCTGATCAAGTTCGGCTTCATGGCAGTTATCGCGCTTTACCTGATCGTGACGCTGGCGCTGCCGCTTTACACGATGCTGGCCAAGTCCTTCGTGACCTACAGCTTTGATCTGGCGCACTATGAATTCCAGGTCAGCGACGACAGCGGGACGGCCTTCGGCCCGCCCGTGACGGCGGCGGCCCTCAATGACGGCCTGGGCCGCTTCGGTGCCGAGGATCTGAAAACCTCGTCGGAAGGGCGGCTGTCCGCGACCGAGTTCTTCCCGGATTTCAGCTTCCGCAGCCCGGTGAGATACCGCCTGCGCGCCACCGCGCCGGATGCCGGCTGGCTGGTCGGGCTGAACCCGGTCGCCACCCGCGAATGGCAGGAATATGACGCCAGCACCTTTCGCCGGATCAGCCTGCGCCCCGCCGCGACAACGGGGTTGCAGAACTACACCGCCTATTTCTCGAACCCGACGCTGTTCCGGTCGATCGGAAACTCGCTGTTCATTGCCGGCATCTCGACCATCCTGACCGTGACCTTCGCCTTTGGTTTCGCCTATGCCCTGACCCGCAGCCGCATGAGGTTCAAGGCGGCCTTCAAGCTGATCGCGATGCTGCCGATCCTGGTGCCGTCGCTGTTGCCGGGAATCGCGCTGATCTATCTGTTCGGCAACCAGGGCATCCTCAAGGATCTGCTGATGGGCCAGTCGATCTATGGCCCGCTGGGCATCGTGATCGGGTCCGTGTTCTTCACCTTTCCCCATGCCATGATCATCGTGACCACCGCGCTTTCCATTGCGGATCAACGCCATTACGAGGCGGCCGAGGCCTTGCGGGCCTCGCCCTGGCGGACATTCTGGACGGTCACCGTTCCCGGCGCGCGCTATGGCCTGATCTCGGCCGCCTTTGTGACCTTTACGCTGGTGCTGACCGATTTCGGACTGCCAAAGGTGATCGGCGGACAGTATTCCGTGCTGGCGATCGACATCTATAAGCAGGTGATCGGCCAGCAGAACTTCGAAATGGGCGCGGTGGTTTCGGTTATCCTGCTGGTGCCGGCGGTGCTGGCCTTCGCGATCGACCGCCGGATCCAGAAAAGGCAGGTGTCGCTGCTGTCGGCGCGGGCGGTGCCCTATCAGCCCAAGGTCCGACCCGGCGTGGACCGGTGCTGCCTGCTGTGGTGCGGCCTGATCGCGGCCTTTATCCTGCTGATGATCGGCACCTGCCAGATGGCCGCTCTTGTCAAGTTCTGGCCCTACGACCTGAGCCTGAGCCTGAGGAACTATGATTTCGGCAAGGTGGACGGCGGCGGCTGGCCCGCCTACTGGAATTCGATCCGGCTTGCCGGTCTGACGGCCGTGGCGGGAACCGGGCTGGTCTTTCTTGGCGCCTATCTGGTCGAAAAGCTGGATGGAATGCGCCTGATGCGGGGCTTGTTCCAGTTTCTCGCCATGCTGCCGATGGCCATTCCGGGAATGGTGCTGGGCCTGGCCTATATCTTCTTTTTCAACAACCCGGCCAACCCGCTGAGCGCGATCTACGGAACCATGACGATCCTTGTTGTCGCGACCGTGACGCATTTCTACACGGTCGGCCACCTGACCGCCCTGACGGCGCTGAAGCAGATCGACCCCGAGTTCGAATCCGTCGCCGCCTCGATGCGCCAGCCGTTCTGGCGGCTGTTTGGCACGGTGACGGTTCCGATCTGCCTGCCAGCGATCCTGGACATCATGATCTATCTTTTCGTGAACGCGATGACGACCGTTTCGGCGGTGGTGTTCATCTATTCCACCCATACCGCCCTGGCCTCGATTGCGGTGCTGAACATGGATGACGCGGGCGACATCGCCCCGGCGGCGGCGATGGGCATGATGATCCTTTACACCAACATCGCGGCCCGCCTTCTGCACGCCCTGCTGACCCGCCGCCTGCTGGCCCGCAGCCAGACCTGGCGCGGCCGCTGACCTGACGGCGGACGCGCTATCCTAAAGTGCGGCAATGGTTGCAGGGAGAGTTTCTCGCGTCTGTGGCCGCGTCCGAGCAGGTTGGCCTTGACGACCTCGGCAGGTGTCCGGCAGCCGAGGCATTTGCGCGGCGTGACATTGACGCCCGCGCAGAGCGGACGGAGTTCCTCTTGAGAGAGCGAGTTCGGATCGGTGTCGCGGCACAGCCATCGTCGCAGCCGTTTGTTGGCGCTTAAATCTGTCACGATCCGCAAACCACGCCGAAGCCGTTCTATTTCCGTGACCAGTTCGGCCCCTGTGGCACCGTCCCAGCGTCGCCAAACGCCTTCGCCCAATTGTTCAGCGTCGAATGGCCAACGCCAAGATCTGCCACCATCTGCTTGCGGGGCAAACCGCTCATCACCGCAATCCGCTCCGCCTCGCGCTTGCAGTCTTCGGTTGGCTTGTTCGTCATCGTCCGTCTCCGCGATTGCTTCAATGCTCTCAAGAACCCGGCATTTTTCCACACAAGACCAAGCCCACAATCAACGGCGAGTACACTCGGCGGACGTCATGTCGGCCCATGACTTTGTTCGCAGACCCTCAACGGCCACACGACCTACGAATACATCTGCAAGGTCTGGACCCCGGAACCGGATCGATTCATCCTGGACCCGACCCACCAGATGCCGGGACTGAACTCCTACCTGCCGATGCGCCAGATGCCGCGACAAAGCAACCAGGCTCAACCTGGCCAGTTTCCGCACGCACCTTATCAACCATGCGAATGACGCTTCCGGACAAGACGGTTCTCGTGAAACCTGGCTTACCGAACAGGATGAGCCGAAACACGTCGATCAAACAGCGGTCAGTCGATCGGCAATGTGAAGCCAGCCTTGACCCGGTCGATGACGACCATCGTCTTGAACCCCTTGATGTGGGAATTCTCATAGAAGAACCGACGGGTGAATTGCTCGTAATCGGCCATGTCGCGTGCCGTTACGATCAGCACGAAATCCGCCTCGCCCGTCACATAATAGCCGGTCATGATCTCCGGAGTTTTTCTGATCGCTGTCTTGAAGCGGTCAATGATGTCCGCCCGTTCCCGTTCCAAGGATACCTGCACCAGCACCTGCACCGTCCGACCAAGGGCCTCGGGCGCGATAATGGCAACATCGGCTTCGATCACACCTTCGGAACGCAACCGCTTGAGCCGCCGCTGGCACGCCGTTGCGGACAATCCGACAAGATCGCCCAACTGTTCGGTGGGAAGGCGATTGTTTTCCTGCACCGCCTCCAGAAGACGGCGGTCAATGCTGTCAAGGTCCACGACGATGCAATCCTTTGCAATTTGCCCTAAACGCGCAGATTTTCTTCGTAAGATGGTCTCTTTCGCAGAAAACCGCCAAGAGCAAAAGGGTATCACTAGGGAAGCATGGCCCCGTTGTGGGCCGACGATCAACCAGCAAGGAACCCCCATGAGCCTCGACATCCGCGACATCGCCGACATGGACCGCCGCAGTGTCCTGCATCCTTTCACGCAACTGAAGGATTTCGCGACGGGCAAGGCGGGCGATCCCACGATTGTCACGGGCGGCAAGGGCATCCGCATCCAGGATGCCAAGGGCAATCAGCTGATCGATGCCTTTGCCGGACTTTACTGCGTCAACATCGGCTATGGCCGTGACGAGGTGGCCGAGGCCATCAGCCGTCAAGCCTATCAGCTGGCCTATTACCACAGCTATGCCGCGCACACGACCGAGGAGCTGGCGCGGCTGTCCGACCGGCTCGTGAAGATGGCGCCGGGCAAGATGAGCAAGGTGTTCTATGGCATGTCCGGGTCGGATGCCAATGAAACGCAGGCAAAGCTTGTCTGGTACTACAACAACCTGCGGGGCAAGCCGAACAAGAAGAAGATCATCTCCCGTGAGCGGGGCTATCACGGCTGCTCCGTGATTTCGGGGTCCATGACGGGAATGAGCTTCTATCACGACCACATGGATCTGCCGATGGGCCTGATCAGGCACACCGGCGCGCCGCACCACTATTGGGGCGCCGAGCCGGGCGAGACCGAGATGCAGTTCTCGGCGCGTCGGGCGCAGGAACTCGAGGCCCTGATCCTGCGGGAAGACCCTGACACGGTCGGCGCCTTCATTGGCGAGCCGGTTCTGGGAACCGGCGGCATCACCCCGCCGCCGGAAGGCTATTGGGCGGCGATCCAGGCGGTGCTGCGCAAGTATGACATCCTGCTCATCGCGGACGAGGTGGTGACCGGATTTGGTCGCACCGGCGCCATGTTCGGCAGCATCACATACGGGATGGAGCCCGATCTCATCACCGTGGCCAAGGGGCTGACCTCTGCCTACGTTCCGCTTTCGGCGTCGATCATCAGCTAAAAGGTTTACCGGGTCATGGAAGACGCCGCAGATCGCATCGGCGCGTTCTCGCACGGCTACACCTATTCCGGCCATCCCATCGGCGCGGCCTGCGCCAATGCCGTGCTGAACATTGTCGAGCGCGAGGACCTGCCCGGCAATGCCCGGACCACCGGCGAATACTTCCAGTCGGAACTGCGCAAGGCCTTTGCCCAGATGCCGATCGTGGGCGAGGTGCGCGGCGTCGGCCTGATGGGGGCGGTCGAGTTTGTGGCCGATCGCGAGAAGAAGACGCGCTTTGATGCGGGCCTGAAGGTCGGGGCGCGGATTTCCGCTGCCGCCCGCGCCCGGGGCCTGATTGCGCGCGCCATGCCCCATGGCGACATCCTGGGCTTCGCGCCGCCGCTGGTCACCACCCGCGAAGAGGTCGACCAGATCGTCGCCCTGGCAGCCGAGGCCGCGCGCCAGGTCATGGACGAGCTTGCCAGGGAAACGGCGCTGGCCTGATTGCAGATGCTTCCCGGCGGGGGCCGCGGCGCCCCTGTCCCAAGACGGCGTTCGGCAGTTCATCCTGAACCTGCCGCCCATGCCGTGCAGTCCTCATCATGTCAATGACAGGTCACAGGAGCCGATGGTGAACTCCATCTCCCCATTCGCAGTTGCGGACATCACCGTCCGTAGCCCGTTTTCCGGTTTGCCCATCGGTGCCGTCGCACAAGCATCGGCGGCGGATAGAGACGGGCTGATCGAGCGCGCCCTTCGCGGCGCGGCCGTGGCCCGCGAGTTGCCGCGCCACCGTCGCGCCGAGATCCTGGAAAGTGCCGCCGAGCGCGTCAAAGCCGATCTGGACCGGTTGGCGCGGCGGATCACTGAAGAAGCCGGCAAGACCATCCGCCAGGCCCGCAAGGAAGTCCGCCGGTGCGTCAATACCCTGAAGCTTTCGGCCGAGGAAGCACGCCGCAACGCGGGCGAGGTCATCCCCTTTGACGCCTATGCGGGGTCTGATACGCGAATGGGCTGGTTCAGCCGCGAGCCTTTGGGGATCATTCTGGCGATCACGCCCTTCAACGATCCCCTGAACCTTGTTGCCCACAAGCTCGGCCCGGCGATTGCGGGCGGGAATGCCGTCCTGCTCAAGCCGTCCGAGTTGGCGCCCTTGTCGGCCCTGTCCCTTGTGCAGGCGCTGCTCGACTCTGGCCTGCCCGAGGAGGTGATCACGACTGCGGTCGGAGGCGCCGACCTGGGCGCCGCCCTTGTCGCGGCGCGCGAGGTGCGCATGGTCTCGTTCACCGGAGGCTTCCGCACCGGCGAGGCCATCGCCCGTGGGGCAGGGCTGAAGAAGCTGGCTATGGACCTGGGCGGCAATGCGCCCGTCATCGTCATGGCGGATGCAAATCTGGATCACGCCGTCGAGGCATCGGTTTCCGGGGCGTTCTGGGCCGCAGGGCAGAACTGCATCGGCACGCAGCGGATCCTTGTCGAACGGACGATCTACGACGCATTCCGTGATCGCTTTGTCGCCCGCACTGCGAGGCTTGTCGCAGGGGATCCTTCGCTGGACAGCACCGACGTGGGGCCGATGATAACCGAGGCCGCCGCCATCCGTGCCCAGACCGCGGTTGACGCCGCGGTGGCCATGGGTGCGCGTGTCCTGACGGGGCATCACCGCGAAGGCGCTGTCTATGCGCCCACGGTTCTCGAGAACGTGCCTCATCATGCCGCCATCTGGTGCGAGGAAGCCTTCGCGCCCGTCGTGACACTCGAGCCTTTCGACAGCTTCGAGGCGGCGATCGAACTTGCCAATGCTATCGACTTCAGCCTGCACGCGGGGATCTTCACGTCGAATCTGGACCTGGCCGTGGAAGCCGCGCGGCGGATCGAAGCAGGGGGCGTGATGGTGAATGACTCGTCAGACTATCGCTTCGATGCAATGCCCTTCGGAGGGTTCAAGTATGGAAGCCTTGGCCGCGAAGGCGTCCGCTTCGCCTATGAAGAGATGACGCAGCCGAAGGTCGTCTGCATCGACCGGGCGGGGACCGCCCGGCATGGGCGCGGGCCAGCCTAGAGGCAGCACAATTTCATTCCAATCTGGACATTCCCCGAAATAGATCTCTGGTCACGCGTGGGGAAACCATGTCAATATGATCCATGCATCTCCGCCACGGATCGACATGACCACCTGGCTTCCCAATCCTGCTGCCCTGCGCCGTCCGGCCTATCAGTCGCTTGCCGACCAGTTCGCGCAGGCGATCGCCAAGGGGATCGTGGCGGCGGGCGCGCGCCTTCCGCCGCAGCGCAAGCTTGCGGACGATCTTGGACTGTCGGTCCAGACCGTTTCGCGCGCCTATGAGGAACTCATCCGTCGCGGCCTTGTCGTCGGCGAGGTGGGGCGCGGCTCCTTCGTGCTTTCCCCGGCGGCCGAGGACCGCTCGCCCTATCTTGCCCAGCGGGAGGCGGCGCTGATCGACCTGTCGATCCTGAAGCCCGTCACCGAGCGCAGGCATGTCGAGATATTCCGCAAGGGTCTCCACTGGGTGGCGGATAACCTCACGGAATCCGCGGCCCTTGCGTTTCGGCCAAATTCGGTCATGCCCCGGCACAAGCAGATTGCAGCGGACTGGCTGGGGCGGAACGGACTGGATGTGGCCCCTGGCAATATCACGATCACCGACGGCGCCACCTCGGCCATCACGACCGCGGTGATGAGCGCGGTGCCGGTCGGCGGCACGATCGCGGCCGCGACCCTGACGCACCATCTCCTTATTCCCCTGTGCAAATACCTGGGCCTGCACCTTGAGGGACTGCCGTTCGACAAGGACGGCATCTTGCCGGACGCCCTCGACGGCCTGGCCAACAAAGGCAGCCTGCACGCGCTTTACATACAGCCTTCCGCGATCAATCCGCTGGCCATCGTCAGCAGTCTGGAACGCCGCCACGAGCTGATCGAAGTCGCACGGCGGCATGACATCCAGATCATCGAGAACGACATGCTGAACAGGCTGGTCGAACATCGTCCGCCGCCCCTGGCCGCCCTGGCGCCGGAGCGCGTTCTTCATGTCAACGGCTTCACCAAATCGACGCTGCCCGGCCTGCGTGTTGCCTGGCTGGTTTCCCCGCCCCGCACGGCGCTTGCAACGGCCAACCGCCATCTGGTCACGAACTGGATGGCGACGCCGGCGATGGTGGAACTGCTCAGCCACTGGATCAGCGACGGCACCGTGGACCGGCTGATCCTGTGGCAGCGCGACGCCCTGCGCGAACGCCACCAGATCGCGCAGGAGGTTCTTGGCAGCGCACCCTTCCACACGCATCCGCAAAGCCTGCACATCTGGCTGGAACTGCCGCCCGGCAGCAACGAGGAGGATTTCGTGGCGCAAGCCCGACGGCGCGGCGTTGCAGTCGCGTCGGGGGGCGCCTTCCGGATTGACGACCGGGGGCGGCGGGATGCGGTGCGCATCGCCCTTGGCTCCACCACCGCCAGCGACCTGCGCCAGGGCCTTTCGCTGGTGACGGACACCCTGGGCAGCACGGCCGAGCCGTTGCTTCCGCTGATCGGATAGGCAGGAGCACCTTTAAAATTGATATGATATTATTTTTCGTATTGACCTGATTTAATTGTGGGTCAAATGTCGCGGTGATAGCGAGGGGGACACCTTGGACCAGCCGATCATCCGCATCCAGAACCTTCAGAAGTCCTTCGGGACGCTGACCGTCATAGACGGTCTCAGCTTCGATGTGATGAAGGGAGAGAAGCTGGCCCTGATCGGTCCCTCGGGATCGGGCAAGACGACGATCCTGCGCATCCTTATGACGCTGGAGGATATTTCGGGCGGGCGGATCGAGGTCTGCGGAGAGCCGCTTTACCACATGGCCCGCAACGGCGCCGACGTTCCGGCGGACGAGGCGCACCTGCACCGGATGCGGCGCCACATCGGCATGGTGTTCCAGCACTTCAACCTGTTCCCGCACAAGTCGGTGTTGCAGAACATCACCCTGGCCCCAGTCCTGACCAAGGGCGAAAGGCGCGCTGACGCCGAACGCCGCGCGCGCGAACTGCTGGACATGGTGGGGCTTGCGGACAAGGCCGACTACATGCCCAGCCAGTTGTCGGGCGGCCAGAAGCAGCGCGTGGCCATCGCCCGCGCCCTCGCCCTGCAGCCTCAGATCATGCTGTTCGACGAGGTGACCTCGGCCCTTGACCCCGAACTGGTCGAGGAAGTGCTGGAGGTGATGCAGCGCCTGGCTAGGGAAACCGACATGACCATGCTGCTGGTCACGCACGAGATGGGCTTCGCCCATGACTTCGCCGACCGCGTCCTGTTCTTCGACAAGGGCCGCATCGTCGAGCAAGGCCCGCCCGACCAGATCTTCACCGCGCCGCAAGAGGATCGCACGAAGTCCTTCCTGCGCAAGATCATCGCCGCCGGACAGCGCGTGTGATGCCCATCCAACAGGAGAGAACCATGAAGACATGCCTGATCGCTGCCGTTCTTCTGGCAGCCCCGATCCCCGCGCTTGCCGACAAGCTGGACGACTTGAAAGAAGCCGGAACCGTCCGCATCGCCATCGGCAACGAGCCGCCCTTCACCGCCATCGGCGCCGACGGCAAGGTGTCGGGGGCGGCACCCGACGTGGCCCGCGCCGTCTTCGCCGCGCTTGGCGTTGCGGATCTGGAAGCCTCGATCCTGGATTACGGCGCGATGATCCCCAGCCTTCAAGCGGGCCGCGTGGATGCGATCACCGCGGGCCTGTTCATGAAGCCCGAACGCTGCGACGCGGTCGCCTATTCCGAGCCGATCCTCTGCGATGCCGAGGCGCTGCTGCTGCCCGCGGGCAATCCCAAAGGCTTCCAGTCCTACGAGGATTTCGCCAAGGATCCCGAGGCCCGTCTGGGCACCCCCGGCGGAGGGACCGAGGAAAAGTTGGCGCTTGACGCGGGCGTGCCGCGCGACCGGCTGATCGTGGTGCCCGATCCGCAGTCCGGCTTGAAGATGGTGCAGGATGGCCGCATCGACGCCTATTCGCTGCCGGTCCTGTCGCTGAACGACCTTCTGGCGAAATCGGCCGACGACACGCTGGAGGTCTTCGCGCCGGTCCAGGGCGCCCCGGTCTATTGCGACGGCGCCGCCTTCAACAAGCGCGACACCGACCTGCGCGACGCCTTCGACGCCGAACTGGCCAAGCTGAAGGAGTCGGGCGAGTTCGCGAAGATCGTCGAGCCCTACGGCTTTTCGGCCCAGGCCGCGATCTCGACCAACCGAGAAACGCTCTGCGCCCAGGAATGATCCCGGCGGCGGGGCCTGACCCCGCCTTCAACCATTGACGGAAAGGCAGGCATCGGCGCATGGGCGACTGGTCTGGATATCTGACGCTTATCCTCGAGGGGGCCAGGACCACGGTCCTGCTGACCGTGCTGGGGTCGGCGGTGGCGCTTGTCGTGGCATTTGTCGCCGGGCTAGGCCGCCTGTCGCCCGTGGCCGCCGTCCGCTGGCTTGCCACCGCCTATATCGAGTTCTTCCGGGGCACCTCGATCTTCGTGCAACTGTTCTGGATCTACTTCGTGCTGCCGATGACCGGGCTATGGGCGCCCACGCCCATGCAGGCCGGGGTTCTGGCGCTTGGCCTGAACGTCGGCGCCTACGGGGCCGAGGTCGTGCGCGGTGCGATCCAGGCCGTGCCGCGCGACCAGTACGAGGCCTGCATCGCCGTCAATCTGACCCGCTTCCAGAGGATGCGCCACGTGATCCTGCCGCAGGCGCTGCCCTTGATGCTGCCCACCTTCGGCAACAACGCCATCGAGCTTTTGTAAGCCACTTCGGTTGTGTCGCTGATCTCGCTGGCGGACATGACCTTCCAGGCGCAGGTGGTGCGGTCGCAGACCGGCAGCACGCTGGTGCCCTTTGTCACGATCCTGGTGCTGTATTTCGCGATGTCCTCGCTGATCTCGCTGGCCATCCGCGCCTGTGAACGGCGCGTGACGCGCGGCCTGGACGGGGTGCGCTGATGGAGTGGGATTGGGACTTCACCTGGTCGATCATGCCGCAGCTTCTGGCGGGCTTCAGGATCACCCTGGTCGCCACCGCGCTTGGCGCCGTCGTCGCGGCGATCCTGGGGCTGGTCTTCGCCATCCTGCGCCGGTCCCGGAACCGGCTGGTGTCGCGCACGACCGGCCTTGTCGTGGAATTCATCCGCGGCACGCCGCTGCTGGTGCAGCTTTACTTCATCTTCTACGTCCTGCCGGACCTGGGCATCCGCCTGCCCGCGCTGACCGCCGGGGTGATCGGCATGGGCCTGCACTACGCCACCTACGCCTCCGAGGTGTATCGCGGCGGGATCGAGGCCGTGTCGCGGGGCCAGTGGGAAGCCGCCAAGGCCACCAACCTGACCGCCCGGCAGACCTGGGTCCATGTCATCCTGCCGCAGGCGATCCCGCCGATGATCCCGGCGATGGCCAACTATCTGCTGGCGATGTTCAAGGAAACGCCGCTGCTCTCGGCCATCACCGTGCTGGAACTGATGAACCAGGCGAAATCCGTCGCCAACAGCTCGTACCGCTATGTCGAGCCGATGACGATGGTGGGGGTGATGTTCCTTGTTGTCAGCGTGATCTCGGTCGTCGGGCTCCGCTGGCTGGAACGCCGCTACGGGAGGGTCGGCGGATGACCGTGCTGGACCTGCCCGTCGCGCTGGACGACCGCCCCCTGCCGCGCCGCGTCGGGCTGGTGGCCCTGGCGACCGACCACACGACCGAGGTGGACTTCGCCGTCCTGCCCCCGCGCGGGATCGGCGTCTATGCGACCCGGATCCCTTTCGCAAACCCGGTCACGCCGGACAGGCTGGCCGCAATGGCGGGCGACGTGACGCGGGCCGCCGCGCTGATCCTGCCGGACGAGCCGCTGGATGCGGTCGTCTACAGCTGCACCTCGGCCTCGGTCGTGATCGGGGACGAGGCCGTGCGGGACGCCATCCGCGCGGGCAAGCCGGGGACAAGGGCGATCACCCCCATCTCGGCGGGCTTTGCCGCGCTGCGGGCGCTCGGGGCCGACCGGATCACGCTGCTGACGCCCTATACCCCGCAGACCACGCGACCCATGGCCGACTGCTTCGAGGCCGGCGGCTTTGCCTTGCAGGGTGTGTCCTGCCTGAACCTGACGGACGACCGCGACATGGCGCGGATGTCCCACGCCACGATCACCGACGCGGCCCGCGCGGCCCTCGTGCCGGGCAGCCAGGCGCTGTTCCTGTCCTGCACCGCTGTCCGGGCGGCGGGGATCGCCGGGCGGATCGAGGATGCGGTGGGGGTGCCGGTCGTCACCTCGAACCTGGCGACGCTCTGGGCGGCCATGCGGGGCTGCGGGGACGGGGGCGCGGCCCTTCCCGGCCAACTGATGAGGCTGCCATGACCGTGACCCCCGACGACATCCGCGCCGCCGCGTCCCGCATCGCCGGCCATGTGGCCCGGACGCCGCTGATCCGGGACGATGCCCTGTCGGACCGGCTGGGCCACCCGGTCTGGCTGAAATGCGAACACCGCCAGACCACGGGCGCCTTCAAGCTGCGCGGCGCGACCAATGCGATCCTGTCGCTGGACCCCGCCCGACTGGCGCGCGGCGTCGTCACCGCCTCGACCGGCAACCACGGGCGCGCCGTGGCCCATGCGGCGCGGGCGCTTGGCGTGCCCGCCACGGTCTGCCTGTCGCGCCTGGTCCCCGACAACAAGGTGCAGGCCATCCGCGACCTGGGGGCCGCCGTTCGCATCACCGGCGACAGCCAGGACGAGGCGATGATCGCCGTCGCCCGTGCCGTGGCCGAGGAAGGACTGACCGAGATCCCGCCCTTCGATCATCCCGAGGTGGTGGCGGGGCAGGGCACGATCGGGCTGGAGATCGGCACCCCCGATGCGGTGCTGGTGCCGCTGTCGGGCGGCGGGCTTGCGGCGGGGATCGCGGTCGCGGTCAAGGCGCTGTCCCCCGCGACCCGCGTGATCGGCCTGACGATGGAGAACGGCGCCGCCATGGCAGCCAGCCTAAAGGCGGGCCGCCCGGTCGAGGTGCCCGAGGTCGCCAGCCTTGCCGACAGCCTGGGCGGCGGCATCGGGCTTGCCAATCGCGTGACCTTTCCGCTGTGCCGCGACCTGTTGGACGAAGTGATCCTGCTGACCGAGGCCGAGATCGCGGAAGGCATCCGGCACCTGGGCCATGCGGGCCATGTGGTCGAGGGCGCGGCGGCGACAGGCCATGCCGCCCTTCTGGCCGGCAAGGTCCGCCCGCAGGGTTCGGCCGTCACAATCCTGTCGGGCGGCAACATCGACCCCGCCCTGCACGCCCGCGTCATGGCAGGCGCATCGGAGGCCGCATGAGACCGCCCGTGAAAATCCTGACCGAAACGGATCTGCGCGCCCTCGTGCCGCTGGATCGGGACGCCGTCGCCTGCATCCGCGACGCCTTCGTGGCGCTGGCGACCAGGCCCGTCGCCATGCCGCCGATCCTGCGCCTGGACATCCCCGAACACCGGGGCGAGGTGGACGTGAAGACCGCCCATATCCCCGGCCTGTCGCATTTCGCCATCAAGATCTCGCCCGGTTTCTTCGGCAATCCGGCGCTCGGGCTGCCCTCGACCAACGGCATGATGGTGGTTCTGTCATCGACGACCGGACTGGTCGAGGCGCTGCTGCTGGACAACGGCTATCTGACCGACCTGCGCACCGCCGCCGCCGGGGCCGTGGCCGCCGACGCGCTGGCGCGTGCCGATGCGTCCCGCGCCGCCATCCTGGGCGCCGGGATGCAGGCGCGGATGCAGTTGCAGGCGCTGGCGCTTGTCCGGCGGCTGACAGGCGCGACCGTCTGGGCGCGCGATGCCGCCAGGGCGCGGGCCTTCGCCGACGAGATGACGGCGGCGCTGTCGATCCCCGTGACCGCCGCCGCCACGGTCGATGACGCCACAAGGGACGCGGACATCGTCGTCACCACCACGCCCGCCGATGCCCCCATCCTGCACCGTGTCGCGCCCGGCACCCATGTGACGGCAATGGGGTCCGACGCCGAGCACAAGAACGAGATCGCCCCCGGCCTGATCGCCGCCGCCCGCTATGTCGCCGACCGGCTTTCGCAGACCCGCACCCTGGGCGAGCTGCGCCATGCCGGGATCGACGGCGACTTTCCCGAACTGGGCCAGATCCTTGCGGGGCTGGCCCAGGGCCGCACCAGCGACACCCAGGTCACCCTTGCCGACCTTACAGGCACCGGCATCCAGGACACCGCCATTGCCACCCTTGCCCTGACCCGCGCGGCCAGGGCGGGGGCTGGCCAGGACTTCACCCTCTGAAAGCAGCCCCGATGACAGATGTCGCATTGAAATTCACGCGCGAGGAATATGCCGAGCGCCTCGCCAAGACCCGCCGGGCGATGGAGGCGCAGGGCGTCGATCTGCTGATCGTCACCGATCCGTCCAACATGAACTGGCTGACCGGCTATGACGGCTGGTCCTTCTATGTCCACCAATGCGTCGTCGTGCCGCCCGATGGCGAGCCGATCTTCTTCGGGCGCGGCATGGACGCGGTGGGCGCGCGCTTCACCGCCTATCTGGCCGAAGCCAACATCATCGGCTATCCCGACGACTATGTCATGAATACCCTCAAGCACCCCATGGACCTGCTGTCGCAGATCCTGACGGACAAGGGATGGGGCGCCAAGCGCATCGGCGTCGAGATGGACAACTACTGGTTCACCGCCGCGGCCTTTGCCGCGCTGCAAAGGGGCCTGCCCGACGCGCGCTTCAGCGACACCACCGGCCTTGTGAACTGGCAGCGCGCGGTCAAGTCGCCGACCGAACTGGACTACATGCGCAAGGCGGGCGCCATCGTCACGAAGATGCACGAACGCATCTTCGAGAAGATCGAGCCGGGAATGCGCAAATGCGACCTGGTGGCCGAGATCTATGACGCGGGCATCCGGGGCACCGACGGCTTCGGCGGCGACTATCCGGCCATCGTGCCGCTTCTGCCCTCGGGTCGCGAGGCCGCGGCCGCCCACCTCACCTGGGACGACCGGCCGATGCGCGCGGGCGAAGGCACCTTCTTCGAGATCGCGGGCTGCTTCAACCGCTATCACGCGCCGCTGTCGCGGACGGTGTTCCTGGGCAAGCCGCCGCAGGTCTTCCTGGACGGCGAACAGGCGGTGCTGGAAGGAATGGAGGCGGGGCTGGAGGCCGCCCGCGCCGGCAACACCTGCGAACAGTTCGCGGGCGCCTTCTACGCCGTGCTGAAGAAGCACGGCATCACCAAGGACGGCCGCACCGGCTATCCCATCGGCGTCAGCTATCCGCCCGACTGGGGCGAGCGCACCATGTCGCTGCGCCCCGGTGACAGGACCGTGCTGGAACCCGGCATGACCTTCCACTTCATGACCGGCCTCTGGTCCGACGAGATGGGGCTGGAGATCACCGAATCCATCGCCATCACCGAGGGCGCGCCGGAATTGCTGGCATCCGTCCCGCGCAAGCTGTTCGTCAAGGAATGATGCCATGTTGCAGATGCAGCTGACGCCTTCGCCCATCACGGCGACGGTGGATTTCTCGGCGCCCGGCGTCAGCCACGGCTTCCTGCGCCTGCCTTATTCGCGCGACGACGCGGCCTGGGGGTCGATCATGACCCCCATCACCGTGGTCGTGGGCCGCGAAGGGCCGACGGCGCTGCTGACCGGCGCCAACCACGGCGACGAATACGAGGGCCCCATCGCGCTGTTCGACCTGGCCTCGACCATCCGGGCCGAGGAGGTGACGGGCCGGATCATCATCGTGCCCGCGATGAACTATCCTGCCTTCGGGGCGGGGACGCGCACATCGCCCATCGACCGGGGCAACCTGAACCGCAGTTTTCCCGGCCGACCCGACGGCACCGTGACTCAGAAGATCGCGGACTATTTCCAGCGCGTGCTGCTGCCGATGGCGGACATCGTGCTGGACTTCCATTCGGGCGGCAAGACGCTGGACTTCCTGCCCTATTGCGCGGCCCATGTCCTGCCCGACAAGCGGCAGGAAGCGCAGTCCTTCGACCTGGTCCGGGCCTTCGGCGCCCCCTGGTCGGTCAGGATGCTGGAGATCGACGCGGTTGGCATGTACGACACCGCCGCCGAGGAGATGGGCAAGATCTTCGTCACCACGGAACTGGGCGGCGGCGGCACCGCCACCGCGCATACGGCGCGGATCGCCAAGCGGGGCCTGCGCAACCTGCTGATCGCGGCAGGCGTGCTGAAGGGCGAGGTGGAGGCGGAGCCGACGCAATGGCTGGACATGCCCGACGCCGATTGCTTCACCTTCGCGGAAGACGGCGGCCTGATCGAGTTCCTGGCCGACCTGGGCGATGCAGTCAGCGAAGGCAAGCCCATAGCGCGCATCTTTCCCGTCACCCGCACCGGCCTGCCCCCCGTCACCGTTCATGCCCGGCGGTCGGGCCTGATGATGGCCCGGCATTTCCCGGGCATCGTGAAGCCGGGCGACTGCGTGGCAGTCATCGGAGTGGAGGTCGAGGATTCCGTCGCGAATATGGTGGGACCTTCCTGACCCGGCGTTCAAGGCGAAAGCGTCGAGGCGTTGTTGCGCAACTCGCGCCCTAGGCGTGAGCAGGTCCGGTAGCACTGGGCTGTCACCGTCGCGGCTGAGGGTGGATTCCACGGCGCGGATGCCGGATGTGGCCGGGTCCATGGCGAGATGCACCTTGCGCCACTGGCGACGGCTCTGCACCCCATGCTTGCGGGCCTGCCATTCGCCATCGCCCAGGAACCTGATCCCGGTGCTGTCGACCAGCAGATTCAGCGGGCCATCTGCGCGGCGATAGGGGATCTGCATGGCCAAGGTCTTCTGCCTGCGGCAGAGCGTGGAAAAGTCCGGCCCCGGCCAGTCCAGCCCGGCTTCAGCCTGCTCGCCACATGCCGGTAGTCTGACGCAAGGGAAGCTTGAAGAGAGCCTTGATCAACAGGCAGAACTGGATGGCCGCGACGGAAAAGACCGGCGGGCGCCCCGGGCGCCTGTCATGCGGCGCGCGCCCGGTCATGTCCGCGTCGACCCAGATCAGCAGGGACCCCCGCTTTCGCAGCGATGCGTTGTAGCTGGTCCAGTGCGTCGTACGACAGCGCGTGGGAGATGGCTTGCTCATGCAGCGCGCCTAACGCATGGATTCGCAAAGTGAATCCTCTATTGTCAGACTTGTGCAACAACGCCTGGACGCTCGACCATTTGCCGAACTCGGTCGGCAGGTCTCTGGTCCTGCCGTTGCCGGAAGACAGGCGGCAGTTCCGCGGATCGCGCTCCGTTCCTGAGGGCCCCGGACTTGCGCTGGAGAACAGCCAGATAGTGCCGCCAGTCATAAATGGTCCGCGGTGGCACCTGGTGATTGCGCTGGAACACGCGGCCATGCTTGCACAGGATATCCGGCTCAGTTCCGGGTGGAAATCAACAGCGGGCTGGCCTGGCTGCTTTGCGCGCTCGTCTTTGTCGCCCTGTCCCGTCTCATCCGCACCACGGGATCGTGAGCATGGAGCGGGGGGGGGGGGGGGGGGGGGCGGGGGGCGCCTTCAAAGAAACAGGTATGACATTTCCATGGCTCGGACGATGCCGAAGACAGGGACGGGATCAGGCGCGGTTGGAGGACAGCTGCTCGCAGGCCTCGGGCTCATGACACGGCGGCTTGCAGAACGCCGCGATTTCGCATGGCGTTTCAGTCGGGCCTTAGGCGGGCAAGCCGAGCGTCGGCCCATCCGTTTTCGTCAGAAGGCAAAGCGCATGCCGACGAGCAGGTCGAAGGTTTCGAACTTGCCGTCGAAGCTCTCCCCGTCGGGACCTTCGAACCTGTCCGACTCGGTTTGGAACCAACGTCCCTCGGCGAAAAGGCTCACGTCGGGGTTCACCTGATAACCCACGCCGCCGATCAACTGATAGGCAAGCAGCCCGTCTCCGTCGAAATCCTGGCCGCCGGCGCTCTTCTCCACATTGGCCGCGCCGATGCCGGCGCCGAGATAGGGCCGGACCGCCCCGGTCGGACCCATGCCGTCGAACATGTAGAGCGCATTGACCATAAGGGCTTTGGCCGAAGTGTCACCGTCGGTCTGATCGCCCTCATCCCGGTCTCTGACCGTGAAGTCGGCCTTGCGGTAGGCGTATTCGAGTTCCACCGCGAGGTTCGGCGTGACGGCCGCGCCGACCGCAATGCCCAGGGTATAGCCGGTGTCATGGTCGAAGCTGGGAAGGGCGATCTGCTCCCCCTCCTCGACAAGCGTCGTATCAAGGCTCGACGGCCAGGTCGCGCCGCCAAAACCCTTGAGGTAGACATCTTCCATCGAAAATGCCTGGGCGGACGCCGTCCCTGCGCTCCCCGCCAGCATTGCGATCACAAGTGCTGCGGCCATAGGTGGCTGTTTCATGCTCCTCTCCCGTTCGCTGTTCCCCGCATGGTTTGATCTTACACCACCGTGATCAATCTGTAACCAATGTGGGGCGGACTGAAATAGAGCGAGACTTCGGCTTGGCCGGCACTTGGTGGCCGCAGCGCCAACCCGCACCCTCCGCACGACGGTCGCGTGGCCCAAGCAAGGCTGCGGATAAGAACAGACGACGGCGCCATCTCAGCGGCTGTCAGCCTCGGATCAGTTCAACGGCTACGCCGATGTCCAACTCGGCCCAAGCCTGGTCTGCGGTCAGGGCAGGCACGCTGAGTTCGGCTGCCAAGGCAAGGCAGGCCCGATCTCCCAGTGACAAGCCAAGGGTCCGGGCTGCCGGGCGCAGATGTCCGATAGCGTATGCCTGGGAGGCTGTGAGAGGTCGGACATCGAGAGAAGGCATCCGAGCACATCTTCCACCTCCTTGGCAGTTAGGCCGCGTTCGCACAGCTTGGACACCACCTCCGCAAGATTGGCGGTGCCGATCACCGCTGCCGGCAACGCCTGCAGGACGCGCTCGCTTCCCGCCTCCCCCTGCAGGAGGCAGAGCAGGGCGGAGGCATCGAGGGAGCAATAAGCGAGAGTTGGTGATGCCCTGAGGGGCGGCATATCATGGCGGTGTTCACGCGCCGTCAATTCTCAGCCGAGAAAGGGATATGCCGCCTGCCAGACAATACCATCACCCAACTCCCCGATCCATCGGGATTTAGCGCCGATGCATTCACCGACGTTCTGCGCAATGGCGCGCGCAAGCTGATCGAACAAGCGATGCACGCCGAGCTGGCCACGCTCATGACCGCCTTTTCCAAGAAGAAGCTTGAGGATGGGCGTGCGCGCCGGGTGCGCCATGGACACTTACCCGAACGGGAGGTGATGACCGGCATTGGCCCCGTGTCGGTGAAAGTGCCGCGGGTGCGCGATCGCAAGCCCGGTCAGGACAAGATCACCTTCACGCCCAGCATCCTGCCGCAATACCTGCGCAAGGCGAAATCAGTGGAGGAGCTACTGCCCCGGCTTTACCTCCAGGGTGTCAGCACGGGGGACTTCAGCGAGGCGCTGGCGGCGCTTCTCGGGCCGAACGCCCTTGGGCTTACCAAGCCGCTGTACTGGGATTCACTTTGATGACGCCCTGAAGGTTGCTATTTATGAACTTTCCGATATCTATGCCGCATGCCTTGCATGACATGCATGACATATGTGCCGAAATCCGCGCTGATTTTGGCCCGGCTGCCTGCCCAAGGCTCCAATTACTACGGCACTAGTCCGTCGTTTGGGACAATGTTGGCCTTCCAATCGTTGGGGAGCCGACGGTCAGCCTTCTCTGCCTATTAGCCCAGGGCCGATCCTTTGGGTCAGGCGCCCTTTAACCTCCTTCCTGTAACAAAATGAGGTCCACTGCGGACGTAAGCATGACTGACATTCAACCTCCCTTTACCGATATCGACATCAATACCGCCAATGCGGGTTTCTACGAAGGTTACTCCACGCCTATCGCCCTGGCGTCCAAGATCGCTATTGCGCTGCTCACGGCTTGGGCTCTGCTTCTACCCGGTAGCGCCGAGTCCATCCTGTCGTTGCTGAACACCGAGATCCTGGGTGTGTTCAACATGTTCTACATCCTCGCGGTCGGGTTTTTCGCGTGGTTTCTTATTTTCGTGGCTGCCGTCCCCTCCTCGGGTCGTCGCAAGCTCGGGAAACCGGACGAAAAACCCGAATTCTCCACTTTCTCGTGGTTCGCGATGATGTTCGGGGCAGGTTTGGGCGTGGGCCTGATGGTCTACGCAACGGCCGAGCCAATGAACCTTTGGGCCACGAATCCTGAAATCCTGAAAGGCAAAGTTGCGGATCGCTCCTCCGAGGCGGTCCAGTCGGCCTTTCGTTATACCTTCCTGCACTACGGACTGCACGCCTGGGCGATCTATGTCGTCACAGGGCTGTGCCTCGCCTATTACGCCTACACCCGTGACATGCCTCTCACAATCCGCAGCGCTCTGACGCCGATCTTGGGACGTCACGTCAACGGTCCCGTTGGTGCCGTGGTGGACGTACTGGGCGTGGTTGCTACCATCCTGGGTGTGGCGGTCACCATCGGCTTCGGCGTGAGCCAGCTGGTCGAGGGCCTCTATTCGATCACCGGCATGGAGTGGTTGTTGCAGCCGGGCGACAACGGCTCTGCGCCGACCCCCTCGGTTGTTGGATTGATCGCGGCGTTGATCGTGGTCATGGGCCTGTCGATCCTGTCCGCGGTATCAGGCGTCGGGCGTGGGGTGAAATATCTGTCGAACCTGAACCTGACTCTCTCCACCGTCCTGCTGCTGATCTTCGTGATCTTCGGATCATTTGCCTTTGCCACGACTACCTACGGAACGGCATTGGTAGATTACCTGCTGCATTTCGCCTCCCTTTCGGTCCAGGCCTATTCCACCGACACGGATCTGGGCGAATGGCAGTCGGCAAACACCACCTTCTACTGGGCTTGGTGGATTGCGTTCTCGCCTTTTGTCGGCCTCTTTCTCGCCCGGATTTCCCGCGGGCGGACAGTTCGCGAGTTCGTTCTGGGCGCGGTCGTCATGCCTTCGCTGGTCTGCTTCGCCTGGATGACCATTCTGGGCGGCACTTCGATCGATCTGGAACTGTCCGGGATCGCCCAGGGCAGCATCGTGAACGCCTCCCAGACGAACATGCTGTTCGCCACCTTGCAACACATCATCAGTGAGCAGCTGTTCTCGGTTGTCGCGATCATGTGCGTGGTGCTGATCCTGACCTTCCTCGTCACCTCGGCGGACTCCGGCCTCCTGGTCATCAACACCATCATGGCCGGCGGAGAGGAAGAGACCAGCGTCATGCACCGCATCATCTGGGGCGGGCTGCTCACTCTGGTGATCGCAGCGCTGATCCTGGCGGGCGGCGGTGGTCTGGTTGTTCTGCAGAACGCCATGATCATCGGTGCCCTGCCCTTCGCCTTTGTGATGGTCGCCATGTGCGTGTCGCTGACCAAGGCCCTTTATCGTGATCGCCATCGCGACCGGATCGCCGAGGAGATAAGCATCAAAGGTCAGGCCTGATAAACCCTTGTCAAATCGAAACCTGCGCGCACCACGGTGATCCGACCGCACGTTCCATGAACATCCGACCACCCGCTCCAGCCGCATCCGACCAGGCTGCTCTGAGCGGGCTCCGTCAGATGGGGCGGGTCTGAGGCAGACCACCTGCGCTACCAGAAGCTGTTGCGACAGCGGAAGAAGTGGCGCGATGAGGAGACTGCCGATAAAAGAAGATCTAGAGCCTGTTGCGTTTAATCGGTTTCATATCCGGCGGCTTTGAAGAAATTGTAGCATTCCTCGTCGGTGAAGAGATCGCAGACCTGCCCGACAGTTTGCCAGAGAGCCTCGTAGGTTCGAGC
>Ga0181344_1000207_pt1 | contig 24617 bp, 5 predicted proteins | sample Su13VDMLBDD_FD_130098 | JGI IMG/M metagenome (GOLD analysis project Ga0181344, IMG submission 130098) | Freshwater viral communities from Lake Michigan, USA - Su13.VD.MLB.D.D | ecosystem: Environmental > Aquatic > Freshwater > Lake | place: USA: Michigan | collected 2013-07-15
TGGCATCCTGACTTATCATTTGCAACTAATGATCACTTCTTTACCATAAAGGATAATAGTTTTTGGAAACATAATTTATTCTGTGATAGCTATAATAATTACTATGGAGTTAATTATGGTTGGGAGATTGAGTTCCCTGTAAACACAGGCACTACAATTACTACAATAAAAAGTGTGGAATATTATCTTGAAGTATTTAAGTATAACACAGGCTGTATAGATAGATACCATGTATTAGATGGAAACTTTGATCAGGCCATCATTTACAATACAGAACAAGTATCAGGTTTATTAAATTTACATATCAAACCTAAGAATAATCCTGTAGCTTTGTTAAATTACCCAAAGATAAATTTAGATAGTATAGATATTCACGTGGCTAAAGAAGAAAATAAATATAGATTCAATCAATTCTGGGATGCTACAAAAGATAGAGGTGAGTTTGATGGCTTAGAAATCACTAACTTTATCACGGAGTGTAATGGTTATAGGAAGAATTTAAATCCTCAAGCTGTTAATTATGCTAAGTCACCTTTGCAAAGAAAGAAGTTTAGACACTATGGTAATAGAGTTATCTTGAGAAGATTGCAATCAGGTGCGGAAAAAATGAATCTAAAAGTAGTAACAACAAAAGAAACACTGAGTCCACGATGAAAACTGACAAACTTCTTCAACTTATTCAGCAAAAAAGAGTGATGCGCTCAGGTGGTGCATTGCCTTTACCTAAAGCACAGCAAGGTATAATAGACCATTATTTTAATACACCAAAAAAACCTGTAAAGAAAGAAGCACAAACAGGTGGCTGTCCTACAGGATGGATTAAAGACCCTGTTACAAAAAAATGTATAAGAGATACTTCAAATATTCCTAAGGTAAATCCAGAAGCAGAAGATAATTTAGATCAATACTTATATCTTACAAATCAGTTAACTCCTGCAGAAAGACTCCAATATGAGATGTATCGTAGAATTAAAAAACAATGGCTTGCAGATCCTACATCTCCAAAAAATGTGTTTTTAGAGGTAATGGAAGATGGTGTTCGTCAAACAGGTGGTCAAGGAGGCAATCCTATAGAATTTGAAGAACATTATTGGTCATCTCCTGCTTTTTTAAAAAGACTTTCAAATTTTTCAAATAATCAAGAAGAAGTAAATAGTGCACAAAAATTCTTTTTAGATAATATAAAAACTTCTCAAATTGATTATTCTGATAATCCAAAAGCTTTTTCTGTTACTTTTGGTCCTTATGAATCTGATCCAGATTATTTAAAAAATCTTAATTTATTTAATCTCAAAAAAAATTATGATGAAGATAAACCTACTATTTTAATATCTAAGAAAGAAGCTAGAGATATTGGATCAACTTTAGAAGATGTACTTAATCATGAAAAAGGTCATCTTAGAACATTAAATCCTGAGGAAGGATATGAGTTTTTAAATATTAATTTAAACCTCAGTGAAGATGATAAACAAAAAATAAAAAGAGTAAGAGATAAATATGAAGGAATTACTCCATGGGAGATTGCTGATAATTTAGCTCATATTAAAGATCCTCAAGATAAACAAAATACTTCTCATTTATTAGGACCAACTGAAAATTATAGTGATTTAAATGTATTGCGTAATTTAATGTATCAAAATAAAATTTATGATGCAGCCAGTGGTGATATAACATTAGATATATTAAAAAATGCTCTTGATAATCCAACTATCAAAAATAGTTTTGCTGTAAAAAGATTATTAAAAAGCTTTACTCCTGAGCAAATAATGTATCTTAATAATAAGATAGCAGACACAGGTTCTCCTCAAACACTAGACATGGCTAGGCAAGGCGGATCTCTTCCAATAGCACAGAGTGGTATACCACTTTGGCAACAATTAACTAATCAAGCATTAACTCAAAATAATGCAGCTAATGTAAGAGATCAAGTTGCAAGTACAGCACATCCTCAAGTTTCTCAAGCAATCATTAAGAAAAAACAAAATGAGCAAGAGCAAAAGGATATCAAAACATATGGTAGTGTAGAAAGAGCTAATACAGCAAGAGCTATTAAAAACTCAAAAGATGCTCAAAGTCAATCTAAAATTTATCAAAAAGAAGAAGACAAACATTATAATCCTGAGCAAGAAGAATATAGAGATGATACTACATTAGCACCTGAAGGTTCAATTAGAGCAACAGCTCAAGATTATCTGAATAAAGCAAATATGTTTATGGGCTTTGGTTTAAATCCTGCAGCTAAATTTGTATATGATGGATTTGTTAGTGGACCTGCTCAATCTGCGATCAATCTTTCAAATACTGCTATGGGTGATAGACATATAAGAGGTGATGAGGATGTTGTTAATTTTGGATGGGATGTTGCTAATGTTGCTCCTTTTGTTGGGGCAGCTGCAAGAGGAACTAGAAAATTTATTAATGCTTTTGACCAAGCAGGTAGAATGGCTTTTGGAGCATTACCTGAAATGGGAATACTTCCTAAATCATTTGGTAATCTTTTTGAAGAAACAGGTAATATTACATCTAGTAACTTAAAAAATTTAAAAGATTTAAAAGAAGCTCAAAAATTTGCAAAAAAATATGGATATACACTGCCTTCTGATTTAGAAAGAATTGCAGAGTCTGATGTATTAACAGATAGAGTTGTTAGAGGCATGATGGATAGACATAATACTTTTGTTAGAGGGGTTAGCACAAATTGGGAAGAATTAGGTAAAAGAAGTCCTAAAATAATAAAAGATCTTGAAGATTTAGGATTTAATCTTTCAACAGAAGAAGGTAGTAGACAAGCTGCAGAATATATGAGTACTCATATACCTGGTCAAACAGGATATGGTAGATTTGGATTAAAACCTGGAGAAAATGCATTATATCTTTCTAACTCTCTGCCTACAGCAGAGGGTTATACCTATGGTAATGGATTTATAGTTAAAACTAAAAGACCTACAGATTTTTCTTCTGTCAATAGAAAAGATTGGATTACAGCTAATGAATTTGATGCATCCTTAGGTTTTAAAAATTCACCATATGGAACAGGTGTTGTTAAAAATGATTATGTAAAAAGATTACCAACTAATTGGAGAGAATTAATTGCCGCAACAGGAGATCCTAAAACATTTGATGAAGTACAAAAAGTTATTAAAAAAGCAGAAGAAAAATATCGAGATTTAGCACATACTTCTTGGAGAGATCATAATAATAAAATTAGTAAATATGTAAGAGAAAGAAGTGCTAAAGCACGTAATAATGTATGGAACTATGATGGTAAAATTATAAGTGATGAGCTTAACGGATTTGATGAATATTATATTTCACTTTTAGAAAAGAAAAAAAACTTATTAAATGCTTATTATGGAAATGCACCTGCAATACCTGTTATGAAGCATATATTAGGTAACACTGATATATGGAAATCTGTAGGTAAAAATCTTTTTGGAAAATTAGATCCATTTTCCCACTATGCAATTAAAGGGCAAGCTGGAGAAAAAGTATTAGATGCAATACAAAGTATTAGAGTTACTCCTGAAACATGGAAAAATACTTCAAGAATGCATGTAAATAAATATTCAAATAAACTATCTAGAAGAGAAGAAGGTGGGTCATTAGATAAATATCAATGGAAATATGGCCAAGTATCTCCAAGAGATAGTGTGCAGAATATGGCATATAATACAATGACATATGAAGCAAATAGAGGTTCTGGTTCTGGACATGGTTTATCTAACTTTGGTAATGATGCATTGCCAGCTGGTGCTACTATAGATGATGCTGTAGCTTGGTATATGCAAAACATATATCCTCAATTAGGAGATTATCCAACTGCTATGGAAAAAGCTCAAGCTGGTGATTTTCTTTATAATACAGGAATGAACTTACTTAACTACACTGATTGGGATAATAGAAAAGATGATGTTAAAGCTAAACAAAGTTGGGAAAATAAAACAAAAACTTTAAGCACTAATGATAGAAGAGTAGCGTTAAATAATGCAAGAGATAAATTTTATCAAAATAGAGCACCAAAAGGATCTACTTGGGATTTAAAAACACAAGGCCCACATCCTTATTATTGGGATACATGGTATGGTAGACAACATGCTACTGATCAATATATTCCTTTAAAAGCTGCAGATGTAACTGATAAAACTAATACAAACTTTTATCCTGTTAAGAAACAAGATGGTGGAAGATCATTTCTAGGTGATCTTGGTACAGTTGGCTCAGCTTTCATAACAAATCCTGTTCTTTTTGGAAACACTGATTTTCTTAAGCTTGCTGGTAAATCTCTTTGGGATAATTTAGTTAATGGTTCATATAATGATTCAGAAACTCAAACACCTGCAAAAGAAGACAAAGGATTTACTGATCAGCAATTATCAGATATTAGAACTCGTAATGATTATTATAATTGGTTAAAATATCAAGAGAATGGTGTAAAAAAGGGTTGGGATCCTAAATTAAAAGTATGGATGCCTTACGAGTCTCCTGAAAAAGGACTTCCTACAATAGGATATGGTCATAAGTTAACACCTGAAGATGTAAAAAATAAAAGATTTGAAAAAGGACTTACAGATCAGCAAGCTATTGATTTAATGCAAAATGATTTTACTTCTCATTTTAATCAAGCCATAACAGGATATAATAATAGATTTAAAAATAGAAACCTTAAATTTGACCAATTGCCTTATAAACAACAATTGCTTATAGGAGATTATGTTTATAATCTAGGTTCAGATTTTTTTCAAGAAGACACTGAAAAATATTCAAAAGCTTTTCCAAAATTTTTAAATGCAATTGTTGATTACAATCAGGCAAAGTCAGACAAAGATAGAGCAAAGTACAGAGATATTATTGCAAAACAATATCATAGAGGTACTGGCAAAAATCCAAATCGTACAAGAAATAAAGGAACAGTAGATTTCTTTTTAAAGGATTTTGGCATTACACCTGAGATGGTTGATAAGTCAACTTATATGGCTCAAGGTGGTCAGCATCTACCTATGGCTCAGAGTGGAGATCAAGGAGAATATTTACCAATAAATTCTATAACAGGTTTACCTGTTAAACATTTAAAAGAGGTAGAAGTTATAGGATATAGAAAGCCTATAGACCCTACTAAAGTTAGAGAATCTACATATGTAGATGTTCCTAAGTTTAATGATAAACTTCTAAATTTAAATAATGTTTATGATGATTTTTCATGGGAAGGATTTGATCCAGATTATGCAGTAGCCCAGGCAAATAAACTTTTAAAAGATTATAATGTATCTGTTGATTCTACAGGTAATATCCTTGATAATATAGGATTACCTTCAGGAGGATATTATAATCCTATTACTAGAACAGTAAACTATGACAGCAATGCTCGTAATTCTATTGAAGCTAAAACAAAATATGCAGATCTAGTATTTAATGAAATACCTCATGCTATACAATCTGATAGAATGGGTGCAATACCTTTCTTAGTAAATATAGGTTTAGATGGATTAGCTTATTCTGATGGAAGAGCTAGATATAACACAGAAGGAACATTAGAGCATGAAGCACATAGTCACATATATCCTCGTTTGGTACGTGATTTACAACATCAAGCATATTTGGATGAAACATCTTCTGTAAAGAAGAGAGAAGGTGGATCACTTCCTATGGCTCAAACAGGTATTCCATCTGATAAGATTGCTCAAACTCCAATTAAATATGATAAGCCATTAAAGTTGGCTGACATTAAACCAGTGTATCATAAAAACATGGTAATTGATAATTACTCACCTAGAGCAAATTACTTGATACAGGGAGATAAGGTTTATATGAGTGATAAAGGACAGGATAATTGGTTTGATATCTCAGATAATACTTTTGCTAAAAGAAACTTATATGGTTTCTTAAATGATAAATATAAAATGACAGGATATAGTCCTGAAGAGAAAAATATTCTAGGCTTACTAAATGCTAATCAATATGATTATCAGCAAAGATTTAATCCTACCCCTAAGAAAGAAGAACCTAAGTTAGAATATCTTTGGTCAAGTGGAGCTCCTTCAACTCCTAAACCAAAGAATGTAGATCCTTTTTATGGTTATGTAAAAGGTAATTCCGCTCCTAAAGTGGCTGATAAAAAACCATCTATCTTTGAAAGTATCCAAAGTGAGTTATCTGATATTAGAGAAGATATCGAAGGTAAGTATGGTGAAATTACAGATGCTGTTGATTACTATAAGAATCTTGGAACAAATTATATTCAAAGAAAATATAAATTTTATACAGGGGAAGATCCAGATGCTGTCAAAATAAACTTTGATGAAGCTCCAAATTTAAAACCTTTAGGTACCACTGATTATTATAAGAAATATGATAAAAGTAAAATACAATTAAAAGAAGTTGATATACCTGCTGTAACACAAAAGACAGGTCAGACTTTATTAGGTGGTAATATGGACTTAGGCAATGTTAAGTTTAAAGTTAGAAATAGAGGTGACTATACACCTTTTGAATCAGATGGTATGGTAATAACTGCATTTAGACCATTCCTTGCTCCAGACCAATATAAAGCAGCATCTGATAATAGCACATACTTTGGGGTTGATGCAAATGGAAATTTTGTTGCAGGTACATTTAAAGATTTTAAGAATAGAAAAGATGTATTGATTTCACAAACCTTTATGAATAAAGTAGTATCGTTTGATGAAAAAGATGGAAAATCTATAACAAAACAAGATAAAGATCATGGTAATAATAATTTCCAAGTTCCTATTATAACAGCATTATCAGATGATGAGAAAATTACAAAGAAAGGTAGTCTTAATATTATGGTAAGAACTAATGGAGATGAAGATTATTTTGGTAGTGTTGAAGGTGGTAAGTTTGTTATGCAAAACCCTGATACAAAGAAAACATATTTTGTAATGGGTAGTCTTAAACATGTTAAAGAAGAATTTAAAAAAATAAAAGGTAATTCTAAATATGTTAATGTGTATGCAACAGACAATGGAACTTACTCAAAAGGACTTTCATTTAAAGATAAAAAGTTTACTCCTGAAAGATTAAAAGAATATGATGCTTTAAATAGTGGAGGTGTTGCTGGAAATGCATTATATTTAGTCGGTGCTAATGCAACACCTAGTAAATATAAAAATGAGTATTATCAGACTAATGTGAGAACTGAAAAAGATGATAGCTATAAAAAAGGTCATCCTTTAAAAAATGAAATGAAAAAGATTGTATTACACTGGACTGCCTTTGCACCTTCTGATAATGGATCATGGGATCAAGCTAATGCTAATCTTCACAAACAATATATGACACCAGGTATAGAACAAAATTCACATTTGGTGGTATTACCTAATGGTATAAAAAGAATATATGCATCTCCAGAACAAGTTACATTTCATGCAGGAGATTCAAGATTAGAAGGTAGAGATAATGTAAATGATTTTTCTATAGGTATAGAATTTCAAAATGCAGGTAATAGATACACAGATCCTAGAACAGGTAAAACATATGCTAAACCTTTAACATCTGAACAAGTAGAATCAGCTGTAGAGTATATTGCAGATATCTTAGATACTAATGGATTAAAATTAAAAGATATTGTTACTCACAAACAGATTAGAGATGAGTACTTGAATGAATACAGAGGAAAGAGAAATAAAAAGGGTGAGCTAATTGTTAATCCAAAAGATGAAAGAGCTAAACCAGATTTAGATGATTATCAATATAAACAAGTCATAGATGCCTTAAAAGCAAGAGGTTATAAATAATAAAAATCATGGACAGAAAACCAATACAATTTAGAACAGACCAGAAAGGATTAGATGTAGATCCTACAAATGGTGCAATCATTAAAGGCAATGATGGATATACTCCTCTTACTTTTAAGAATCAAATAGATCCTACATATATACTAAGTCCTACAGGACTTGTTAGCTATGCTATGCCTGGTCAAGAACACACTGTTATACCAGGAAGTCCTATAGTAGAAATTCCTGCTAATACATTAGATACATTTAACTATTCAAATACAAATAACATGAATAACATGCAATATGCACAAGCTGGTGGTGGAGCTGCTGCAGCTGACCAACAGAAACAACAAATAATTCAAATGGTTGCACAAGGATTGCAACAAGGTGCTGATCCTAAAAAGATTATGCAAGAGCTTGTGAATATGGGCATGCCTATTAAACAAGCTCAACAGATAGTAATGGCCATTGCTCAGCAAATACAAGGTTCTCAAGAAGAACAAGTAGCTCAGCAACAGGAAGAAGAAATGATGCAGCAAGATCAGCAAATGGGTATGGCTGAGATGGGTGGGGAACCTTGCTTTGATTGTTTTGATCATTATAACCCATCTCCACAAGCTCAAAATCTTAATTGGTATTACAAGGGTGCAGGTGGTAACACTGGTTACATGATGGATGATTTATATGCATTAGGAGGAAACACAGTATTACAAAGTGATCCTAATGCTCAAACATATTTACCTAATCAAAGATCTCATGAAACTACACCTAACTTCATGCTTGAATTAGGTGGTGAATCTGATATTAATAAAATATATCAAATGATGAGAGATGGTGGTATGGATTACAATCCTAAGAAAAAGAAAGGTTCTAGATTTACTGGTATAGATGAGTTTGCAAAATATCTTAATGGAGGTTCTTTACCTAAAGCACAAACAGGTAATCCTTGGGATGCAGAAGATGATTATAATAATATGATTCAAAATGCAGGCATGAGAGAAGATATTCAACCAATCCAAAATAACTCTTACCAAAATATGGTAAATAATGCTGGACAATCATTTAATGTTGCAGGAACACCAACAGCAGGATCATCTGCTACTTTAGGTAGTCCTCTTTGGGATTATAATGATTTTATGGGAGGAGATAATGATTTTTCAGCATCTTTAGATCAGGATGCTCAAGATTTAGCAGCTTGGGAAAAAAGAAATAGTTACCCTAATTATACAGATGATATAGTAGCTGATCCTGACCAACTTGGTACAAATACAATTCCAGGTACATTATATCCCTATACAAAAAAAGGGATGAGAAATGCAAGAAGATTTCAAAGAAGATCAGAAAGAAATCCTGAATATGCATTAACTCATAGACCTGAGTTTGGCAACTATTCTAATACAACAAATCAACCTGCCGCAAATCAACCTCCTGCTAATAATCAGAATCCTAATAAACCTACTAATCAAAATCCAAATAATAGTACAAATACAAATAGAGCTATATATCCTGCCAATCCAAATACTCCTAGTCAAGGATCTTCTACAAGTTATAACTATAGTCCAAATGATTATTTAAATTCTGTTGCAAGAAGTAATCAAGGAACAAATAATGGTCAAGGGGGTTATAATTTTATGCAAAATGCAGGAGTTGATCCTAGATCTATAATGGCAGCTAATCAAGCAGGTAGTTTGATTACACAACTTGCTGGTAATAAAGCTGGTGCAGCTTTAGGGCTATTAGGGATGGTTGGAAATGCTGCTGCAGGGTTTATGGGATTAGGTCGGGATAAAGCAAAAATTAATACAGGTGCTCCAGGTGGGGGAAGATGGGATGAAAAATATAAAGGATTACCTGCTAACATTGCTGCTGCTGGAAGATTTGGATTATTTGGACCAGGTATGATACAAGGTCAATCTAATCAAGGACAAGGTAGTCCAAATGGACCAACTATAAACTATAATGATCCAAATAGTATTAGAAATTGGACTAACAATGCACCAGCTGTAGATATGCCAAGTACAACCCCTAATACTACTATTCCTGGAGCTGGTGGAATACCAGGTGGAAATTTACTTGACGATCAATACATGAATGTAGCTAAAGAAGGTGGTAATTTAAATACATATATGCTTGGAAATACTACAGGTAGATTTGGAACAAATACAGGAGACTATAAGTATGTTACACATGGTCCTATGTTTAGTAACTTTGGTCGTACCTTAAATAATTCAGCTTTTGTTAGTGGAATTAACAGAGGAATGATGATAAATAAAGAAGGAGAAGATTATGCTAAACTACAAAATAACAGTAATACTATAAGTAATAGATTAGGTTATAAAGGAGCAGCTGCTAAAACTCCTACAGTAAATGGAACACCAAGTCCTGTAGGTACAATTAACTATATGGGAATGAATGCTTATAGTCCTGGAAATCAAAACTTTGCATTTAATACTTATGCATCAAGAACTTTGAATCAAGGTAAAATGGGTGGTAGTATATTAGACAATTATGAAGATGGTTCTGAAGTAGACTTATCAGGTCTTACTCCAGAAGAACAACGAGCATTTATCCAGAGTATTATGGAAGCTGGAGGAAGTGTGGAATATATTTGATAATTTCACAAAATATTCGTAAATTTAAATAAGTAGCATTTACAAGGATAAATTTTAAAAGTTTATGAAAGTAAAAATAAAAAGAGTCAGAGGTGGCAGTATGGGTGACCAAAGACAATATGGATTAGTTACAGGAAGTGTCTGGAACTATGAGAATAAACCAACCACTAATAATGTAGGTACTACCCTTTCTCCTGTCCCTAGAGATGAGGCTACTATTGAAGCTGAAAGAGGGGAAACTGTTATTGGAGATCTTGATAATGATGGCATGGTTGAACATGCTAAGATTGGTGGTAAAAGACACTCACAAGGTGGTACACCTCTTAATGTTCCTGATGGCTCTTTTGTATTCTCTGATTACAGAGGATTATTAATTAAGAATAAAGATTTATTAAAGGGTATCTTTAATATGTCTAGTAATAAAGCAGTTACACCAGCTAAGGTGGCTCAGAGATATGATCTTAACAGATACAAGATGTTATTAAATGATCCTGACTCTGATGCAATGACAAAGAAAACTGCTCAGTTAATGATTGACAATAACATGAAGAAGTTAGGTCAGCTAGCTTTAGTGCAAGAAGGTATGAAAGGATTTCCTGATGGTGTTCCTGCTATTGCACTTCCATTACTTGGGCCAGATTTTCAAGACCCAAAGCAACAAGGTCCCCAAAGAATGAAGAAAGGTGGAACAGTGCAGTATAGAAAAGGCGGTTCTTTACGAAGAGCTCAAAGTGGTGGTGAAGGTTGGTTGCCAGTGGATCCTCAAACAGGATTGCCTACAAAAACTTTAAAAGGTGTAGAGGTAGTAGGAGAAAAAGATTATGGTAGCTACATTGATCAACTAAGAAAAGATTGGGCTAATAGTTATAATGATCATCCTATTATGAGTGCTGTTCCAGGTGGTCATGCGTTACTTACACTAGGTAATCTTTTTTCTACTCCCCAAAAAAGTTTGATGTATGGATTAACAGGTAGATATGACACACCTAGTAATATTAATCCTACAAGAGGCTTAGGTAACTTTCAAAATAGTGCAATGGATGTAATGCAAGATATTGCATTTGATCCTATAAATTTTGTAGGTGCTGTTCCTGAATTGTTTGGTGCAGGTAAAAAAGCTGTTACTGCTTTTGATAATGCTGGTAAGATGGCTTTTGGAGTTTCTCCTGAGATGGGAGCTTTTCCAAAATCATTTAGTAATCTTTTTAGAAAATCAGCACCAGCTGCAGAAGCTTCAGGATATTCATTTAAAGCACCTTCTAATTTTTACTATGATGATGCTGGAGCTTTTTATGCTGATGCCCACAAAGATTTAAAGGCTCTTAGAGAGAGAGGGGCAAATTGGGATAAAATTGCAAGTGAGCAAGGAAAAACATTTAATGCTACAAACATTTTACATCCTGAAGCAATTCAATATCATGGAACTTATTCTGGAAGACCTATTGTAGAAGTAAAAATGCCAGATGGTACTTCTGAATATTTTTATAAGTCTACAGGATGGGCTGGAAAATCAGGAGCAGGTGTAAATGGGACAACCAATGGACAATGGCAAGTATATGGAGGTAAACACTTAAGTGGACAAGGTTCACCTACATCTAATTGGTTTCTTAAAGATGATGGTTATAAAGATTATTATGGAAGTAAGTTTTTTGGTGATATGGCTAATACAATGGATGATGCATTACTTAGAAAACTTAATTTAAATAGTATTGACGAATTGGATAATGCTGTAAACTTTCAAAATAGAAATGGTAGATTTGATACTTTTACACCAATACTTCAAAAGAAAATAGGAGGATCACTTTACAGACATCAAGGTAAAAATAGAAGTCAAGTAGGATTTAGTTCTGACTTACCTGATGCAGGTATAGTAGGATATGATCAATTTGGTCAACCATTATATACAGATTCTCAAGGAACATTAGCATCTTACTTTGATCCTCAAACAGGACAACCTGTTTATTATGCAGGTATGATGCCTGAAGTAGAAGTGGTATATCAAAGAACACCTGAGGATATTGAACGTGCAAAAAGAAATCAAATATTGGCTAACTTTAACAACTATACTAATGAATATCTTGATCAAATGGGACAACCCACAAGTGGTTCTGGTATATCAGAATGGGTTGGTCCAGCTGCATTAGGTACTACTTTATATGGTCTTAGTAAATCAGGACCATTAATGAAGCGTGCTTGGGAAGGTGTAAAAGCTGTTGCTAAAAATAGAAAGGCTCTTACCACTGCTTTTAAAAATTTATTTCAAACAGCTCCTGAAACAATTCAAGGTGCAAGTGGTGCATATGGTGAAGAAGAAGCTGTAAGAAGAGGTTTGTTTAATGGTAAAACAATAGACAATGTTAAAAAAGTTGTATCTAGTCCAGTATTTCAACTACCTGCTTGGATAGCAGGTACATATGGTATCAATGCACTTACTGGTTATTTTGATGCTCCTACAAATGTTAAACAACTTGAAACTAAAGTACAGCCTGGTGGTGGTAATGATACAACACCTGCTGTAAATGTACCTTTGGTAAACACTGATTCTATTGCAAAGATGAATCAAGATACTATTGATAAAATAGCTATATTGAAAAAAGAATTTCCTAAAGCAACTGATGAAGAAATTATAGCATATTGGAAAGCTAATCCAGACTTTTTTAATCAATACTTTTTACCTACATTAACACCATCTGATTCTACTAAAACAGATTCTACTAAGGTTGATTCTACTAAAGTAATGCAACCAACTAATTATAATTATAATCAAGCACCTAAAAAAGAAGATAAAGTAGTGACACCTAAACCTCAAAATAAAGTAATTAAAATAAAAGGTGTTACTGGAGGGGGAGGAAATGCTGTTAAGATGAGTAAGGAAGATCTTTTAAAAAACAAATCCAAAAGAATGGAAGATGAGTACATGAATGGATATAAGTTTGGAGGAAGTCTTAATGAATATGATAGAGGTGGTAAAACATTTACTCAATATACAGAGAAATCTAAAATTACATCTAATGATGATTATGATGTAATACCTGTAGGACAAGATATTGATTATGGATTTACTGTTCAAAAGTTTGATCCAAACAAAGGTTACTATACAATTACAAACCCTGATACTGGTCAAACTATTGATCTAGACTTAAATGATTTTATGTCTAGACAAGGTGAGTTAGTAGATGGCTATAATGGTGGTAGAAACCAATGGTTAAAAGATGCTACATCACGTGATCAAGGTACAAGAAAAAAAGCAGTGCATCACTTTCAAACAGAGTATGACAAGTGGAGAACTGCTAATAATCTTCCTACATATTTCTATGGTCAACCTGATGAGAATCCTTATGGTGTAGATGATAAGTTTGGTATCTATACTTTCTCAGCACCAGGTATTAAAAAGAAAACTAAGAAACCTGTAGAACAACCAAAAGAACAACCTGAAGAACCACAACCAGAAGTAAGAATACCAAATCCTAGTTTTCAAGGAGCAACACCATATGGTTTAGGAGATTGGTTCCCTTCAGATGTTATGGCAATGAATACTGCAGCTGCAATGAGATTACCTAAGTATAGAGCATATGCTGAAGAACTTGATCCAGCTTTAATGTCACCTGTATATAGAAATGAAAACTATGAACCACTTTCAGCAGTTACACAAACAGTTGAAGGATTAGGTACAGGTCCTCAAGCAGTGGCTGCTGCATTAGGTGTACAAGGAAAAGGATTGAAAGCAGCATCTGATATTACAGCACAAACTGAAGCATTAAACACAGATCAATTCTTAAAAACTCAAGCAGCTAATATGCAAGCAATTAACCAATATGGTTTGGGTAACAGAGAAAACAGAGCTGATCTTATAAGACAATTAAATGTAAATGAAGAAGCAACTGCTAAAAATGCAAATCAACAAGCTGCTTTATATGCATCTAAATTTGGAGAGGGATACAACCATGTACTTAATCAAATGTTGATCAATGCAACAGATCCATTTCAGTTCCAAACACCATATAGTATTGCAGTAAATCCTACATTAAGAAGTATTTATGATAATCCTATAACAGGTGGTTCTTCTGGTGGTAGTTATGATGATGTATTTAACCATTATTATAAAGTATTTTCACAATCTGATTATGGTTTAAATAAAAAAGAAGCAATAGAAGCAGCAAACAATGCAGCAAGAAATCATCTTAATACAGTTTATCAACGTAGAAGAGGGACAGGTACATCAGGTGCAATACTAAGTCCATTCAGTGTATAAAAAATAATTTAAAATATGGCAACAGCATTTAATCCATCTTCAGTAATACCAGATATAAGTGTACAGGCTCCTGATTTTAGTTTACTTACTAAAGCAGCAGAATCTGTTCAAGGAAGATACTTAGAAGGTTTTAATAGATATAAATCAACTATTACATCATTACTTAATGCTAATATTACTTCAGATGATAATAAGAAATTTAGATCTGAGTATTTTAAAAAGATAGATGAATACTTAACTAATCTCAGTGGTATTGATTTTTCTAATCCTGCAAATGTATCTGTAGCAAATACTTTAATGGAGCCTCTTGTAAAAGATAAAGAATTTGTGGCAGACTTAAACTTTTCAACAATGCAAGCGGCTGAGAGAGCAAAGCTAGATCAAGTAAGATCATCTACAGATGAGAAAGTATTCTCTCAATATAGTCCTACAATGGAAGCAGCTATGGGATATGCTGAACAAGATATGAAAAATGCCAAGAGAGGTAATGGTAGTATCTTTAAAGTGTCTCCTCAAAGATTTGTTCCATTTGCTAATATTCAGAATAATCTAAATGAAGCAGCTCACAAAATGGGATTGCAAATGAAGGTTGATTATCTAACAGGGGCTTATATCATTACTGATAAAAATGGTAAGCAAGCTATTCCAAACTTTACTGATTGGGCTAGACAACAACTTGGAGATACTTATGATCAGCAGTTATTGGTTATGGGTAAAGTAAAGCTGAGACAGCAAGTTGATTCATTGATGCAGTCTGATCCAAATCTTACCAGAGAGCAAGCATTTCAACAAGTTGCTAAAGATAATTCATTAGCTGTTTATTCAAATCACAATGACTATAAGCAAAGCTTAGATAGTGGTGTTGCTAATATAGATATTGAGCTTAAGAAGATTAAGAATAAATATAAAAATTATATTCCAAAAGGAAGTCAAGATGAGCAGATATACAATCAGTTAACTCAAATGAAAAGTAAGTATCAAAAAGAGTTAAGTGATTTAAATGCAAATCAAGCAGATACAGATAAAGAATTACAAAATTCTTTTCAGCAGTTTATGAACAATCCTGAATATGCTTTGCTACCTTCTATGAAAGATGGCTTAGCTAGAGGATGGGCTCAGACATATGCTATGAGTAATATGGAGCATTCTGTTCAAGTAAATCAGAAAGTACTTCAAGATGAAAATCATGCTTGGCAAAAACATATGGCTGATTACAACTATATGTTAGATTTAAATAAGAAAAAGATTGACTATGCCATTGATGCAGAAAAGAAAAAAATAGACTTTGAATATTTTAAAAAACAAAAAGATTATGAAGCAGGCATTGCAAAAGATAAATCAATTTTTGATGCTCAGCTTGATTTTGAAAAAGCATTAGCAGGACTTAGTGGTGGTAAAGATGGTTCAGGAGGAGGAGGTGGTATACCTGGGTTAAATAAAATAACCAAAGGTGCAATGGAATTACAAGAAAGTGATGTATCAGATGCTTATAAGATTTTTCAAGAACAAAAGTCAAATGCTATGAATACTGTGTTATCTAGTTATCTTGATGAAACAGTATTACAAGCAGCTACTCATGATGCAAAGTATGTTCACCCAGATGCTACATCTGCTTTAATGAATGTGATGCAAAACTTTGGAAAGTATGGTAATCCATCTAGTAAAAACTTTGCTACTGCTCCAAAAGAATATCAACAAGATTACAACAATGCTATTCAATTCTTAAAGTTAATTAATGGAAATGTTAAGAGTATAAACTCAACATCTGATATACCTAATATTATTTATAATGGTGCTAGGACATATACAGGAAGTGCTTTAAAATGGAAGAAAGCAAATGATATGTTATCAACAGGTGCAAAAGCATTTAATGAATATACAGATCTGAGAAAGAAAGAAGATGCTCAATTAAAAACTGCTATTGCTCAAGGCTTTGGTACTGATAAGTATTGGGAAGTAGATGAAAATGGACAACCAAGACCTAAAACAGAAGTTACAGGATTTTGGCATGATTTCTTTTCATTATCAAATAATGAATTTACTGAGGAAGATAAGAATGCTTTTTATAAAGCTATCACTCCTAACTATGATGCATATCAAAAAAGAACTCAAGAGAGAACTAATTCAATAGATTATGTAGCAGATCCTAAAAACTTTAACTTTAATGCTATTGGTGAGTTAATAGGAAAGTCTTACAAGATACAAGGTATGGGTGGTGATGGAGGATTAGTAAAAACTGGTAAGAATGATGACCCTCTTAATAAATTTATTAATCAGTATAAGAATGCAGGGGCTCAATTAGGTGAATACTTTCTTCCTAATTTTCATATTAGTAAACTGCAGAATGGAGATTTAAAAATAGAAGTTCCTTATGTTTTAGATAATGAAGGTGCTGTTAAACTTGCTGATGCTAACACTGATGCAAAGACTGCTACATTCTATGTAGACAAAGCTAATGCAGCAGAGATATGGAAAAATGTAGGAACTACTTCTTTCATGGGTAAAAATTATAACTACAATGTATATGGTGATTTATCTAAAGCATATAGTTATTTTAATCAAGCATCAGAACCTGTTTCTTGGATAGTTGATGGACTTTCAAGTAATCAAAGCAAAGTACCTTTGCCAAAGTACTTATTAGTAAATGGAGTTGATGATGGATATATTACATTTGATAAAGTAAAAGATGAGTTGTATGCTGTAATAGAAATGTATAATAAAAAGAATAGTTATGGTACAGGTATAACTCGTGGACAATATATGGCTAACCCAGCAGGTGTTAGCAACACTGTTAATGAGATTCTTGAAAATGCTATAACAAAACTTCAAAGTGCAAATATTGCTAAGAGAGAACAAGAAGAACAACAGCAATCTTTGAATATATTGCAAAATTCAAACAATTTTACAAAAGTTTCTGATTAATACTAATGGGAAATATACTTGATATCAATCCTTCAGATTTTGGTTTACCTCCAACTTCTCCCTCAATATCACCTAGCGATATAACAAAAACTGTTTCATCTGGTAATTTAGGAGTAGCTCTTCCAAATCCTGCTGATGATCAAAACTTATTTAGGAAACCTCTTGAAACAGGAGAAGTAAAACTACCTAGTACTTTTGCACCATCTACACAATACTATGATGTTGAGCAAATAAAGAAGTATAATGGAAGTGCAGAGTTTACTCCTACTATGAATCCTCTTGCCGATAATGAAAAAATTATGGCAGAAAACTTTTCAAGATGGGATGCATTTACAACAGGATTATCTGGTATGATTGACAATGGTATTGCAGCTTATAGCGAGTACAGTAACTTTTGGCCAAGATTAACAAGATCTATTTATAATCTAGATTCTGATTTATTTCAACCAACTGAAGCAGAAAAACAAACAGTTGCAGAAGCATCTAGATTAGTAGGTGTAAACAATCCAATATATTATCCTGAAGGTGTAGGTCAACATGATATTTTTACAAGACAGTTTTTAGCATCTTCTTTACAGAATGCAGGTTTTACATTAGGAACAATGGCAGGTTTTGCAACTGAAACTCTTGTATTTAAAAAGCTTGGAAACTTTTCTAAACTATTTGAATTAGGAGCTGCTTCTAAATCTACAGCAGTTGCTTCAGAGTTAGGTCAAAGTACTAAGTTTTTAGGTCTTGGTACAAAAGAACAAGCACTAGCTGAGACAGCAGAAAACATGGTGAGGAATGGTGCAACTAGTAGATTAGGTAAACAATCATTGTTTGATAATTTTTTAAAGGCCGCTGCTTATGTTCCTGTTTTAGGAACTGTTGCTGAGACAAGTTCTTTTGTAAGAAAGGCAAATGCAGCTAGAGCTACTATGGGTGCAGCTGCATTTACAGAAGCAGAAATTGCTAGAATAGGTAGAGGTGGTGTTGCTAGAGCATTTCAAGAAATAAACTTTGCTGTATCTGAAGCTAATGTTGAAGCTGGTAATACATATGGTGATATTTATAATGATGCTATTGAGTCTTACAAAGCAGACAATGATAATCAAGATCCTGATGAAGATACTAAACAAATATTTAGACAGCGTGCTTTAGAAGGTTCTACTGCTGACTATGGAACAAATGTGGCAGTACTAGCTATTATGAATAAAATGGCTTTTGGTAATTTCTTTAGAAAGTTTGGTGCTGATAACAAACTACTTAATCTAATTAGCCAAGATGGTGGTAAGTTTTATGCTCTTACAAAAGGAGGAAAAAATCCTTTCTATAAAACATATGAAAGAAAATTCTTTGGCGCACTTCAGGATGCAAGAGATATTTCTAAATTTTTTGGAACAAGTGCTGCTGTAAAACAAATAGGAAAAGATTTTGCAGGAAACTTAGGTAAAATACAATTACTAGAAGGTTTGCAAGAAAACATTCAAGATGGTGTAAACTTTGCCATAAGAAAACATTATAAAGATATTTATGATGATAAAGTATCTACTTGGAGTGAAGATTTTAAAGCAGCTGTAGAAGATCAGTGGTCTCCAAAAGGAAGAGCTACTTTCTTGCAAGGTGCTTTAACAGGATTATTTATTAGTCCTATTACAGGATCAATGACAAGAGTGTCTGAAGCTTTAAATCAAAGTAAAGAACACAAAGAACAGCTTAAAAAAGTATTAGATCATTTAAATGAATTTGGAGGAAACCCTGAAAAAATATTAAAGGAGCCTATAAGAAATATTAAAGCTCAAGCAGCATATAATAATGTTATGACACAGGCTGCTCAATCAGGTTTAAAATATGAGTACTTTAATAATAGATCTTCAGCTATAATACAACATGCTCTTTATGCAAAAAGAACAGGTACATTTGGTGCATTCAAAACTTTTTTAAAATCATTTGGTACTGAGTTTGATGCTCAAGAATTTAAACAAGCAACAGGTATTGATTTAAATGATTTTGGAGGAAGCTCACCTGCTGCATTTATTGATGATTTAGTTAACAAACTAGATAGATACAGTGAGCTGTATGATAAATATAATAATCAGTTTGGTCAGTATTTCTCAATTGAGTCATTTGATAAAGATCCTCAAGCAAAACAAAGATATAATTTTTCTGTAGCAGCTCTTCAAGATGCTATACATGCTGTTGCATTTAATGAAGCAAAAGCAGAAGATGGTACTATAAGAGCTGGTGATATTGTAAGAACAATTGCATCTAAGAGTAAAACAATTGGTCAAGCTGCTACAAGTACATTTAATACAATCACAGAACATCAATTAGGAGAAGTTCAAATTAGTATTTTAGCTAATGAGATAAAGACTTTAGAAGAAACAGAAGGTACTAAGACAAAAGAAACTTTAGATTTAATTGAAACAAAAAAGCAAGAGTTAGCACTTCTAGAAGAGTGGAATAAGAAAGCTTATGTAACAACTGAGCAAACTTTAGAAAATGGAGAAACTATTGAAGTAACTAATCCATTAGACTTTAATACACTAACAGAAGATGAGCAAAGAGGTTTGGCAGATACTCTTACTAAGTTTTATCAAGTAAAAAACAAACAAAATAACATTAAATCTCCTGTATCATTAGATGAAGTAAAGTCAGTGTTACAAGATATCAATGATTATCAAAAGCTTTCTAGGGATACACAAGATTACATGAAGTCTGTAAATCTTTTATCAGATCCTGCTAATGCACTAAAGCTAATGCATTCATTTGAAGATGCTAGAATTGGAGCATTTGCTAGATTGATGCATGATAAATATACAGAGCTTTCTAAAGTCAGTGGAATTTTTGAAGAATACATTCAAAAAAACCCTGATGACATGAATGGTTTATTAAAGCTAGCTCGTTCACCTTTTACTTCAGTTGAGAATACAACTAAATTATATGGACATCTTGAGAATATTAACAAGATGATTGATAAATATAACGAAACAGCTGAAGAAGAAAATAGAAGAAGAGAAGAAGAAAATCTTAGACAAAAAGAAGAACTTGAAAAAGAGTTAGAAAACATTAAGAAGCAATTATATAATGATAAAGAATCAGCTCCTGTTAACATTGGATTAATGACAGATCAAGAAGCTAGTGAATTTACATTTGATCATTATGATTATAACTTTGATCCAGACACTGATGTTTTAGAATCAATTGACAGAATCTATGTTGATGCTGATGGAGTTAATCAAATCACTCATACAGCTTCTTCTAAAGAAGTTGAGGAGTTTTTTAAAGATAAGCCTGACTTTGATATTGCAAATATTTCAGATGCTGATCTAAAGCTGTTTGCAAAAAGCTACGAACAAGCTCTTTACAATAAAGAGAATGGAGTGGTGGCTGCACCTGAAACTATACAAGAGTATTCTGTTATTTCAAATGAAGTAAAGAAGCTTAAGAATCTAGAAGGTAAAGAGTTAATATATCAAGGTAAGAGAGGTGTACTTAGAAGAAATGAAAAAGGTTTCTATATTGAGTTAGGTGCTGAGCCAACTACTACAACTCCTTCTGGGACAACTACTAAACCTGATTTAGAAAAAGAAATAAAAGAAACTCTTAAAAATATAACATATGCTAATGGTGTAAAACCTTATGATGATCCTAATGTACAAGATGAATTAGAAATTAACGAAGCATCTAGAAATATAGCAAATGCTTTATCTAAAGGTCAAACACTTACTTTTGACTTTCTTAAATCTAATTTAAGTGGGTTATTTACAACAACTAATAATAATGTAATTAAAATACGTATTAATAAAGGAACTGGTGATATAGAACTTTCTGAAGTAGGTACTGTTAGAACTATTATTGTAGATAAAAATAATAACATATCTTATGATTTTGAAGATAAGGGTAAACAACTAAATCTTAAAGCAGCTAGAGCTATTAGTCAAGCAGAAAGTAAACATCAAGATAAATTAAAAGATATATTTAAAAAATACAATACAGTAGAAGGTAAATCTACAACTGCTAAAACTGATGTAGAAAAAAGAAAACAAGAAGCAGAATCTAAAATAACACCAATAGATATTGATGTTGTTGATAAGTCAGGAAATAAAACTGGGGAAGTAAGGATAAAAGAATATGCTACAATTTATGGGAAAGAAAGATTAGCTGCAAAAACTGAACAAGAATTAAAAAAATTAATTAAAGCTAAATATAATGCAGAAGTAGCTGCATTAGAAGGTAAACCTACAGATGCTAAGGCTGATATAGAAAAATCAATATTAGGTTCATTTGCTGAAACTAATGAAAGAGTTGTAAAATCTAAAGGAGCAAGTAATGGCAAAACATTAAGAACTGAATTAGTGAGTAAGGTTAGCTCTGATGGAGAGGTTATAACTTTTAAAAGTAAAAATAGTTTTGTTGGCGAAGATACAGTTGTTGGAAGTACTCCACATACAATGACTATTGAAGAATTTAAAGAAAAATTCTATCCAATGCTTACAGCAGAAGAAATAGAAGATTTTGAAGAACGACTAGAACTTGAAAAAGAAGATGGTTGGAATGGTAAAATTTATTTTAAAGAATTAAGAGTAGGTACATCTAAAACTCAAAAAAATTTAGTGGGGCAACTCAACCTTGAGATAATGATAGGTATGGGTAATGAGTATGGATTTAAACTTACTAGAAGATTATCTGATACAGAGTTAGCAACATTAGAAGCTGAATCTGCTGAAGTTAAACCTGTTGCAGATACTATTGAATTAGGTAATGATAGTTCTACAGGGCCCACTGAATTTACTTGGGAGTTAAATAAAGAAACTGGTCAACTTGAGATGGTTGATTCTAGTAATGAACTTACATTAAATGATTTAGTAGGTCTTGAATTAATAGGGGATAATCTAACAGAAGAAGAACAAGCTAATACAGGAGTTACACCTAATAGTCAAACTATTAATAATCATACATTTGAGTATGTTACTGAAAATACTTACAAGATTGATGGTAGAGAGTACATAGTAAATGAAGATGAAAATAATAATTTATTAGGTATCACTTATGTAGATGAAGATGGAAATGGTGTATTTTTGACAGTAGAAGAAGCTGATAAAAACCCAGACAGTGTTGTAGGTAGATTAATGAATGTAGCTAAAATAGCTAGAGTTCAAAATAATGTAAATGTTACACAAGAAACATTAGATGAAGCAACTAAAGTATTAGAGAGTATTACACCAGCTGAGCCAATTAGAATTACTTTAAAATCTAAAGGTCAGATAACCAAGAAGTTAGTAACTGCTATGGTAGATGCTATGCCTGATGAAGTTGCTGATATCTTTGATAAGTACATAAACAACAAAACAAGAAGTCAGGTAAATGAAACTGAAATAAAGAAACTATCAAGCTGGGCTGAAGACACATATTCTAAGTTGCAAAAATTAGATCAAACAGATGATGTAATCAGTGCAATTAACTATATTAGTAAAAATATTATCAACCCTATTAATAAGAAATATGGAGAGCAAATTGTTACCAAACCAAAGCGAAAAGCAACCAAGTCTAGCAAAGCAAAAGCTAAAACTACTAATGTCTCTGGACAAGTTACAACCAAAGGACCAGAACAAGGTGCTGAAAGCATTTCAAAAGAAAAAGGATCAGGAATAATAAAAGCTGTTGATAATGCAAAAAGTCAAATAGAGAAGCATAGAAAAGAAGTGGCTGTTAAACTAGAAGAGTTACTTCCAAGTTCTAATCTATTTACAGTATCTGACATTGAACAAGTTACTAATGCTGCTCAATTAAGTGCAAAAGACTTAAATTTACCAAGCAAAGAAAAAATTAATAAAAATCCATTTGATGATGACTCTTCAATTGAGGACTTCATCTGTAATAGATAAATCATATAACCATGAAGTCTTGTAGAATTCCTTACGAAAATCTTAAAACATTATTTATAAAATCTTATAATTTCGATAAATCAAGATATAGATATTATAGGAAATCTATTGAAAGTATTTTGGGTATGAATATCCAAGATGAAGCAAAGGTTCATGCTATTTGGTTTATGGGTATTGTATATAACAATGCTTTAAACTTACAATCAGAACTTGAAACAGAAGGAATTGTTACAGAGGGTTTGCCTATTAAGATTTCAGATTTAGTAAAGGATAAACTATCTGATTCAACCACAAATTATAAAGAGTTATTAAAAGATTTAAAAAAGCTTTTAAAAGAAACAGCTGCCCAAGCTAATTTAACTACTGTAGGTGAAATACAAAAAGTAAATACACAATATAAAGAAGCAGCATTAGCTGATCTTTCTGCAGCAGGTCCTTTAAGAGAAAGATTAGAAGATCTTCGTGAGCAAGAAAGAGATGATAGACTTTGGCAAGAAAGAGGTTTTTTAACAACAGGTACAACCAAGGCTGAAGAGAAACCATTAACAACTGCTCAGAAATTAAATAAGATATTTACAAAAGTTGTAAGTGCTACAGATGCTACATTAAATAATCTATTTACAGAGTTTGAAGATGTAATCAATAAAGATTCATTATATGACAAGCCTGCAAAAATAAAAGCATATGATTTGTTTTTAAATGCTATATCTAAATTAAAAATTACATCTGCTGTTTCTCTTAAAGCTTTAATTGATCAAAAGAAAAATGAATTATCTGAAAGTCAAGAAGGAGAATCTAAGTTGCTTAATCTTAGAGCTATTCCTGTTTTTGGACAAATGCATTATGCAAGAAAAGAAAATGGTGATATAAAAGTTCTTGTATTTAATAATGGAATGTATTTTTCTTATAGTCCTTTATATGATGGTCAGAATGTAGAAACATTAGAGCCATACACTGTACAGGCTAATGATTATATCACACCTATTTATGGTCAAGACAATTTAGAAATAGCTAATGAATTAGGTAATCTATATAGATTAAATCCTACATTAAAAAATAATGGACTTGCTTTTGAAGGTGTTAGACTTTATCCACAAGGAATTGAAGAAGCAGCTTCTGCAGATAATAGAACAGGTGCTCAAAAAATAGCAGATAATTTATCTTTAAATGTAGGACTAACTAATCAAATCAAGATTGTTGCAGATAGAAGAAGAATCTTGATGAA
>Ga0181344_1000208_pt1 | contig 24575 bp, 5 predicted proteins | sample Su13VDMLBDD_FD_130098 | JGI IMG/M metagenome (GOLD analysis project Ga0181344, IMG submission 130098) | Freshwater viral communities from Lake Michigan, USA - Su13.VD.MLB.D.D | ecosystem: Environmental > Aquatic > Freshwater > Lake | place: USA: Michigan | collected 2013-07-15
GCAATAGACTTTAGTAAAGAAACATATTCAGAAGCTCATAAAATAAAAAGCCTAAGTAAGCAAAATTCAGAAATCTGGGAAACCAGCTAAAATTAAACTAACCCCGTAAGGTTAGTTTTTAAACTAACCTATGGAGAACACATTATGCAGTATATGTCATATACAGTCAGCCGTACAAGGCATTAGTATAGGGACATGTAAAGAATGTAGAAAAGCATTAGTACTAGATAGACTAAACTTTCTAAAAGCTGCAGAATATGCAGTAATTAAAAAAACAAGAATAGATATAACTAAATTATATGTTAATAATAGAAAGGCTGATGTAATAGAAGCTCGTAGATTATTAGTTGTAGCATTATTTCGTCTTGCTGGATATACTAGCAAACAAATACAAGGATTATTTAATGTACGAGGTAGAGAAATAAATGATTGTAGTATTAGACATACCATTTATAAAGCTGAAGATTTATACAGCATAGATAAAGGGTATAGAGTAATAGTAGATGATTTACTTAGTGACACTATTAGAATGTATGTAACAGGGGATAATATAATGAAGAATATACAGAATCGTAGTTATGATATTATAAAGAACTTTATAAAAGAAGAATTTGAAGTTTCAGAAACACGTGCTAATATAACTGCCCATAAATTAATTGAAGAACTTTTATACAACAGTAAAGCCCCTAACTTGTAGGGGCTTTATAGTTAACAGCCCTTCTTAAGCCTTATTTTGACACTTTATTTATTATAAGTACGATAGATTTTTAACTGTTGTTCAGGAACTAACGATCTGTATATACCAGATAGACCAGGAAAGTTTTTATACAATTGATGTTCCATTTTATAATCTCCTTTTTCAAAAGGCCCTGATGCTCTTTCATATTTTTCTAAAGGATTAGCAGCTTGAGCAAAGAAATCTATTAAACTATCTACACTATCTAATGCAACAGCAGGAGTTCTTGTAAGTTTAATAAATTCTGCAGGATTTACATACCACATTAAATCACCACTAAATCTTCTAGATTGTAATAAGATTTGATTAGTAACCCATGAATTTTCTTCATCATCATCTCCTGCAGCTGCTCCTAATAAACTAAAGATAGTTAATGCACCAGCTAAGAATAATAAATCAGTGTATGCTCTATACATATTTCTTTTACTAGTTTCATCCATGTTATTAGTCATTAACATGTTAAACTTCATAGTTCTTAAGTCAGTAGTTAAAGCACGAAAGAATGTTCTAAAATACCCTTCATAAATATCAGCACCTTCTATATCTAAATATCTGCTAGTAAACCTACGATTAAATCCAGTATACATATACTTTCTAAACATCATAGCAAGTTTACCATACCATCTTCTTTGAATAGTAGGTGAGTCAAACTTATTATAAATACCATGTAAATCTTTATTCATTTTATGCAATTTCTGCATAAAAGCAAATTGGTCTTTTTGAGTCCACTTTACACCAGGTTTTAATTTACCTTTTTCATCATAAGCTTCCCATAAAGATATTTCTCCAACACTAGATTGTACTTTAGTAGCCTTCATCATAGCAATCATACCACTAGTTTGAATATGATGCTCACCTGACTTCTGTAAAAAGAACATAGAGTTACTTGAGAAAGCTCTTTTTAATGCAGTACCTGAAAGTTTTCTTCCATATTCATCTTGAAACTCTCCTTGAATAGCATCATAAGTCATTGCTAAAATTCCTATTTTACTTTTAGGATAACCAGCTGATAAATCCATCATGAATCCACCAATATTACTCATATATTCAGCTTGTGCAGAAGCTAAATGTTTTACATTAAAATATTGACCTGCTATAGCTTCAACAAGATTGGCATAATTACCAAACATTTCATTATTTATACCAGCACTAAGATTTAAACCTAATTTAGTAATAGCACTATAAGCACCTAATTTAGCTGCTATTTTATTAATAGAAATATTTCCTATTGCAGCTTGAATTTCTCTTTCATCATATATTACCTTATCTAAAAATTCAGATAAAGTTCTATTTACACGAACTGTAGAAGATGTTTTTACTCTAATATTATTAGTAATAGCTGTTAAAATAGTTTGTCCAGTAGAAGTTAATTCTTGAACTTTTCTAGGTTCAATTCCTAAAGAACTATTACCTTCTATTATGTCAGTTAACAATGCTACAACAGGTTGTACTTTATTCATTCTACTATACCTATTAGAAGATTGACTAAACATTAATGTAGAACGTAATAAATCATCACTTACATATGAATTATCTATTTGATCTGTAAATAAAATAGGAACAAATTTTACAGAAGCTCCTGAAGGAGTCTGTAATCCCATTGTTTTATCATAAGCTCTAACATTAAAAGTAGAATTTTTCTTATGTTTAGCTAATGCAACAGCTCCATGTTGTGATAAAATTTCTCCATCAGTCATTTCAATTTGAGGTAACATACCATGCTGTAATTGTTTTGCAGTAGGTAGTTTATCATTAGCATTTTTATACGTATTATACAAAGCCATATAATACGAGTCTTTACTTAATTTAGCCCATGCAGGATTAAGCCATTTTTTATTAGGCTTAATAAATTCTCCTGTATAAATAATTATTTTATCCCCTTTAATCTCATGAATACGATTAGCCTCATAATACTTAGCATTAGTTTCTCCATTAGAATAAGTTTCTAAAGGAATTTCTTTTGTATTTCTAGCAAACCATGCATTGTAATCTTGCATAGTAGGCAAAGCATTCTTTTTACGAGCTATTAACTCTTCTACATTTGCAAGTTCAGTATTTTCTTGATACCAAGCTTGCATTTTTTTAGCTCTATTTTTAGCAGAGGCTTCATCTACACCTGCAGCTACTTCTTTAAAAGATTCTCTTCTAGCTATTTCAAATTCATCAGTTAAGTATTCTTGTTGAAAAGCTTTTTTCTTTACATACTCTAACTTTCTTTTAGGATTACCATTAGCATCAAATACTTGTTTACCATTAGAATCTAATTCAGATACCCATTCTCTTACTTTAACTTCACGAATATACTCTTTATTAAACTGAGCTGGATTATCTTTATTACCAGTCATTTGTTCATACAAAGGCATAACTTCCATTAAGATTCTATCATCTTCTTTTTCTCCTAAGTATGCTTCTTCTTTAATAGCTGCAGCAACTAAACCTGTAATAGGGTCTTTACTATTAGCTTGTGCCCCAAAACACTCTTCCCAAAAACTAATATCACAAGTAGCTGTTTTAAGAAGTCTTTTAATCATGTCTTTACTAACTCTCCATTGAGCTTTATCAGCAGCTTCTAAAGCAGTATTAACTCGCTCTGCAGCATTAGTTAACCATTGAGCTACTAACTCTTCATGAATTAATTTAAAAGAATCTATTGCAGCACGTCTTTTACGCATTACATTATTTATTAATGCAAGATTAGGATCTTCATCTACAAATAATTTTTCTGCATCTTGTAATATAGAATAAGTACTTAATAAATCTTTAATCTCATTAGTCTGAGAAGCAAGATAACTTAACTCTTCAGGTGTTAAAGTATTAATACCTTTTTTTATAGTATTCTCAATTGTAGTTAATCTTACAAGAGCTTCGTTAGTAAAAGTATTTGCTGTATGTAATAATTCTAAAATAGCATTTAATGTAAAGTCTTTTTCTAACTTACTAATTAAAGCTTCAACTCTTTCTAGTTTAGCTTCAGAGCCTTTAGATTTACCATAAATAGCAGCTTGTACTTTTAAAGCATCTAGTATAGTTTTTCTAATTCTAGCACTTGTAGATTGAGCAGTAGCCCCTGTTTGATTCAGGGGCTTCTTTAACAACTCTTCTGCAGCAGCTAAACTTTCAGGTATTTCATAGCCATTTTTTACATAAGCTTCATCAGCTATAGCATCACCATATTTAGCAGCTATTTCTTTATATACAGGGTGTGATTTATTAGGACAAACCATTGATTAACATTTATTTTTTTCGTTAAATTCTTTTATTAACTCAGCATCACTTAGTTTACTTATTCTTTGCACTTCTTTAATTATCTGTTCTTGACTTTTTGAAAAATCACTTATAACACTTGAAATTAATTTATTACTTAAATCAGCTATGTTAGTTATACTTTTTTCTTCAGTACTTGTACCTACATTTATAGCAACATTAGGTTTAGCATTTTCTAAAGATTTAGGAGAACTAGTAATCTTTAAAGCACTTGTTAAAATATTTTTTATATTAGTTGCTTGTTGTTCAGTAAGTTTACTACCTCTATTACCTGCAATATTTAAAGTTTTTATATTATTTCGTATTAACCAAGCATTTAATTGTTGTGCTGTAGGATTTATTAAGAAAGGTTTATTATGTATTTTAGCAAATCTTTCTGTAGCTAATTTACCAGCACTATCTGCATCTGAAGCAAAATAAACTGTACCATCAGAATTTATTACATTTTGCTCAGTTCTAGGTAAATAAAATTCTCTACCAGTTTTTCCACCTTGAACATTTAAATCAATTTCTTGTACTCCAAAATCTTTAAGACTTAAGTCTTGACCTGATTCTGTAATAAATCCTGGAGTAGCTGTTCCACCTGTTGCAAATCCTAAATCTTTACCTACTTCTAATCCTATTCTATCTACTCCTGTTTGACCACCTGATATAATTTTATTAGTAGGAATAGATGTTATAGGAGCAGTAGGTTGAGGAACACCTTGAGTAGTAGGTGCAGAATCTTCTGCTTGAAATGGCTTTAATAATCCACCTAATGCTGAACCTTTTGATGTTTCAGGTGCTAATGGTACTACATCTGTACTACCCATTGAATTAAACATTTCATCATTAAATTCATCAACACTAAATGCATCAACTGCAGTATTTTGAACAGCGTCTTTACCTACAGTAGCTTGAATATGTCTAGTTACATTATCTAACTCTTCATCTGTAAGACTATAAGGTAAGAATGAATTATTAGCAATATTACTACCTGTATAATTAATAGGTACATATACAGCATTAGAGCCATCTAAATTACCATTGTTTTTATTTTTAAAAGCTTCTTCTAATATATTTACATTTTTAATAGGTATACCATTAAGTTGATTTAGTACATACAAAGTAATTACTCCTTTGTCTTTTACTTTTAACATATAAGGAAAAGCAGTAGACCTTTTTTTATCAGGTCTTTTTACAGCTCCTATATAATTATGACGAGCATTTCTAATAGCAGTTTGTTCTGCTTCTGTATAGAATTTACCTGTTTTAGCATTCATTAATTCAGAAGACTTAGGGAATACTAAAGCTCCTGTACCAGGGTCTACATAACTAAATTTAGCAATCTTACTAGGGTAAATAGTTCTTACAGCTTTTGAATTGTTTATATCAGAGAAGAACCTTCTTAAAAACCCATGTAATGCTTCATTTTTAGACATACCAAACATATCTTGAAACTTAACTTCGTTTAAAGTATTAAACAAAGGTATCATTTCTTTAATATTATTAGCAATAACTTTAAATCTATTTGTTGCTATAATACCTACATATGAATCATTTTTATATTGTAAACCATATCTAGCTAATTGATATAAGAATAAACTATTAGCTAAGTTACGGCCTTCTGTATTATGATTTAAAATAGCATCATAATCATTTAATACATCTGATATAAAGCCAGGATTATTTTTACCACGTGTATTTGTAGTTAAATTTTCAAATGATGTTTTTTCATTTGTATCTCCTTTTAGTACACGGAAGAATAAATTAGATTTAAACTGAGGATTATCTTGAATGAATTTAGTAATTTGATCTTGTAAAGAAGCTTCAGTTTTATCTAAATCTTTAAATAACAAGCTATCTAATCTAGGAAATTGAGTAGATTGGTTTTTACTCCACCATTCTCTAAATGCCATAGCATTAAAGTAACTTTCAAAGTTTCTACGAAAAGCTCTTAAAGTTTTTCTTTTAACTATAGACTTAGTAAAAGTATCCATAGTAGCTTTTACTAGTTTACTAGTAACTTGAGCTAAGCCTGTTTTAGCAACAAAGACTTCTTTACTTATTTCTTGTTTTTCAAGAAACTCAATAAGATTAGTTCTAATTAATGCATCATTTTGAATAATAGGAAGTACATCATAAGGAATAGCTCCTAATGCTATAAGTTCTGGATTAGCATGACTAAAATAATATTGCCCTGATTCACTTCTTGATACAGCTATATTTAATGTATCTAAAGCTTCTAATATAGAATCATCTGCAGAAAAAGACCTATCATTTTCTACTCCTACGACTCCTTTAGTAAGTTTAATTATACTTGTAAAGGCATTTATAAAAATAGATTCTTTCTGCATTCTAGTATAAGCATAAAGCATTTTATACTGAGCTTTTAGATAATCTTCTCCTTGAGGACTTTGTTCTAAAAGTGTAAAGAAGTTAGCTTTATCTTTAGAATCTAAATAAGCTTTACTTAAAGAACTATACTTTAAATAATTTGTTAATTCTTGATATGATATAGGTGCAAGTCGTAACTCATCTAAATTTAAATTAGGATCTTCTTTTAAAAGTTTTTCTTCTAATTCTTCAAATAATGCTTTACGAGCATTTGCATTTCTTTCATCTTCAGATTTACCATCTTCTAATGTCTGAATAGAATTTATTTTATTTAACTTAATAAAACGATTTACATACTCATTATTAATCATGTAAATCATATGAGGTAAAGGCATACCTTGTTGTACTCCATAACTAACTACAGATAAAGTATCAAGGTCTATATTCATTTTACTATTGAATAGCCATTTACCATTATCTGTCATAGAAGAAGTAAGAGTAGAAAGAGTATCCATAATACGTCTTATTATAGATTTACCTACAGTACCAGCTTTATTACTAAAACTAGTTTTACTAATTCCTTTTAACTCTACACCATCTATTGTTAGATGAGGCATTGATACAGGATTACCACTTTCATCATACATTATAGGCTCTGTTTTACTTAATCCATAATGAGAAAATACAGAGTATAATTGAGTAGCATTTACTGCAGCTCCAATAGCTGCACTACCTGCTTTATTAGAAATAAAAGCTTTTAATAATCCTGTCATAGAGTAAGTAGTAGTTCTTCTACCATGATTACTACCATCTGCTTTAAACCCTAAAAGTTCTAATAAACTAGGTAATGCTTCATCTTGTACAGCACGAAGAGTGGCAGGAGTTTTATTAATCTCTTTATTTATATGAGAATTAGTATGAAGAGCAATCTTCATATCTAACAATTCATTATTTAAAGCACCAGGATTTCTAGGTTTAGTTTTATCAAATTCTTTTTCTGTAGTAGGAATTCTTAATTCACGCATAGCTTGTAAAGCTATAGCCTCTTCTGCATTAGTTAATTCTTCTGCTAAAATATCTAGTTCTTTTTTTATTTCTGATATATCTCTTCCAACTTCTCTAGCTTTAATTTTATTAGTAATAGCTGGAATTATAAAACCTTCTTTAGTAGACACTCCATATTCTATAGCATCTAATAATTCTTTTTTCTCTTTATATCTTTCTTTTATTTCTGCTTTCTTATTATTCAAAGCTTGTTTAGCTTCTTTATAAGCAGTAGCTAAAGGAGAATTAGATTTTTTAATAATGTTAATGTTACTCTTTACAAAAACATCACTTTTACTATACCATAAAATATGTTGTTCAAATGCTGAGTCTTCTTTATTACCAAACAACATAAATCTAGAAGTACCATCTTCAGCTTTTTTAATATAATGTGCAGGTCTATGTACATAAAACGAGTCAATATCAAAGTCACTACCTGTAAGAAGAATTAATTCTTTAGGAAAAATAGCATTAGAACCATAATGTGGAGGAAGAATATCTACAATTTTAAGAGCCATTGCAGAGTGTTTATCTTGTGAAGGAATCCTTACACCAAATAAATAAGCAATCTCTTCAGGAATAGCATCTCCTGGTTTTAATCCAAACTGTTCAGCAAAGTGGAAAGGTATAATTATCTCAGCATAACGACCTACTTCTTTTCCATTTACTATTCTAGGTTGGTCATAAGCTAATTCTCTTGTACCATACTCATCTCCTGCATAAGCTTCAGGGTTTGCTAAATATTCTGCTCTATTTACTATCTTACCTGTAGCCTTATTATAAATAATGTTATGAGCATGGCCAGATTGTAAAGTAAGTTTATAACCAGGAATCTTTTGACTAAATACTTTATTGAAATGTGCGTTAAACATTTCTTCAAACTTAGTTACTACGTCAGGTAAGTTTATATCATATAGTGGGTCACCATTTTGATCTAACTCTAACACACTTAATAACTTTTCAGAAGCACCTGATTGTGCAGCTACTTCACGGAAGATTTGAATAAGCTTTCCTAATTTAATAGTAGGTTTACCTTTAGAAACTTCTCCTTTTAATTCTGTAATAAAAGCCTTAGCTATTTTAGCAGCTTCTTCAACACGATACCCTAATAACTCATTATATCTATTTAGTATCTCACCTACTTTAAGTGTTCTACCATCAGGTAATGTAACTTCAGTATTAGGATTTTGCTCAGCTAATAAAATTTGCATCATCTGAGTAGCATCCTTACCTTGAAGTTTATTAGATGGGTTTTCTTGTTGTAATCTAAAATAATTAGGGTCTAAGAAATTACTACCTGCTTGGATGTCTTCAATGCTAGGAAGGTTACCATTTTTATCTAGAATAACAGGATTATTAGTCCTTTTCTTACTCATAGATAAAGGACCTATTAAGTGAGTACCTGATGCTTCTAATTTAGTACGCATATCATGATACCACTCAAGACCTTTTTGAGCTACCCATTCACCATTTTTATTTTTATAAGAAGTAGCTTGTTTACTTAATGGTGCGATAGATAACTTTAAATACTCTTGACCATTATAATAAACCATCTTTAAAGAGTTAAGCATAACTTGATTGTCAGCTAACTTTTTATTTTCTGCTGGAGTAAGTTCTTCTTCGCCTTTTTCTATCTTATTATAAATCTCATGCAACTCAGGAGTCATACGACCTAATGAATCATATATCTCTCTAAATAAAGCTACAGTACCATGTCCCTGTGCATCAGCTACAGCAATCTCACCTTTTTCTTTAGCCTTTTTTAATTGTTCAGGAGTAAGTTCTTTTTCTAACTCTTTAAACTCTTCTGTAAATTCAGTAGTACCAGGCTTATAAATCTTAACAATCTTAGTAGGTCCTAATGCATATTCACTAGACTTAAGTTCATCAAAATCTTCAGTAGTATAAACAGCAAATTTTAATTTAGTAGCAGGTTCATTTTTAAAAGCTACACGACTTGTATTAGCTCCTGATGCATTAGCACCTCTATCTCTTTTAAATTTATCTGTATAATCTTTTAAAGATAATGCAGAGTCACCTGAAAGAAGTTGATTAATACCAAATGTATTTACCATGTTAGATAAATATACTTGACCTATGTTATTCTTTAAATCAGCTTTACCTACAAAGATTTTATTAGGATCTCCTTCAGCTAATAATTCTGAGAAGCCTTTAGGTAATAAAACATTTTCTAAATTACCTTCTTTACTTCTTTTTAAGATACCTAAATCTATTAAATCTTCTATATGGTTATCTACTTCTTGTTGTGCCCAAAGTTCTATACCTTTTCTAATCTCTTCTTTATATGGTTCTAAACTTTCAGCTTTAGTAATTTCATCTATTTTAGCTTCAGCTTCTGGACTTGTACCATAAATAGCTTCTAAAATTACTCTATTGTCTGTCCAAAATTCAGCAGCTCTTGTCTTCTTACCATAATTAAAGTTTAAGATTTTAGTTTGACTAAACTTACCTTGCTCAAATGCTTTAATTCTATTATGCTCACCTTCTAATTGATTAAAAAGAGCATCTATAAAAGTATTAGTAATTTTACCTGAGTCAGGATTTACTGCTTGTACTATAGGTAAGTCTGCAATATCTGCTGTATTAGAAGCTTCCATTACAGTAATAAGAACAGGCTTTAAAGAGATTGGTTTACCATTTACATATTGTACATTTTTATTAGTATATAACATATAAGGCAACATAGCATACTCACGTGCTCCTAAACTACCATATGTAACACCTTCAGTTTGTCTTTTATTAACTCCAATTTTATTTTCTTTAGTATCAGTATTATAACTAATAGATCTTTCACGTAAACCATCTATACGCTCAATTCTAATAGTATGTTTAACAGCTTCAAAGCTTTCTGAATTTAATAAAGGATTGCTTAATAAGTAAATTAATGTAGGGTCTTGTTCAGCTTTCTTACGTAAAACTTCTAATGTCCAATCTTCACTAGTAGCTATTTCAAACATCTTTCTTATATGATAAGTATCTGTTTGTAAACCATAAATAGTTTTACCTTCTGCATTAGTAAATGTAGAAGGAGCTACAGACTCATCAAATAATGCATTATCCTTAGCTATCTCTTCAGCACGAGTAACTGCACCACGTTCTTCTGCATTAGCACCTATAACTCTTTCATAAGGATTAACTAAAGTTTGCTCAGTAGTTTTTTCAATTTCTTTTAAAATAGCCTTTAAGTTACGAGTTACTTCTGAAAAAGATATTACAGTTTCATATAAATTAACTTTATTTATTTGTCTATCTGTTCTATTAACTAAATTAGGACTAGATAATATTAAGTGTTTAATATAACCTAATGATAATTCCATACCAGCATTTTTTAATGCTCCTTGAATATACTTAGCTCTATTTAATAAATTAACATCTGTAATAGCATCTAAAGATTCTTCTAATACTCTTAAAGCTTCTTGAATACCTAAAATAGCATTGTCTTTTAATTCTAAATTACTAGCAGTTCTATTTCCTGAACCTGCTTTAAAGTTAGTAGACCAAGTATTAACTTGAACTTTATCTACATCTCTACGGTTAGAATCTATTACTTGTGCTAACTTACCATTAGGGTCAAATGAACCAAATTTATAATTTAAACTCCATAAGTTAAATGCTTTAGCAACTCTTTGAACTAAGGCTTTATCAGTTACTCCTGATAAATCTGCTAACCCTGTTACAGGATTAACTATAATATTAGTATCTGCAAAAAACTTAGATATAAAATGCATAGCCTCTCCATTATTTTCTAATTGGTCAGCTAAAATGTTTATAACATTATTTATATCTGCTTGATTTTGACAAGCTTTAGTTAAAGCATTGTAAACCTTATTAGGGTCTACAGCTATAGTCATTTCAGGATAACTATTAAGACCTTCTATATTAGTACCAAAGAATTCATTTAAAGAAACTTTATAAGTAGTAGTAGCAATATACTTACGCATAGCTTTAGTTAAACTACCAAAGCCACCTACTTGTTCCTGGTTCTTTTCAAAATTTCTTTCAGGTGAAGAGTCTGATATTTCACTATCATTAATACTAAAATCAGAAGTCTCATCAACATTAAACTTATTTAAAGATTTAAATATTTCTTCTTTAAATAATCTTCTAGACTCAGCATTGTTATATAGATACATTAAATCTTCATACTTTTTTAAAGCATTAGGATTATTAGTAGACTTTAATAACTGATGTATTTGTGAATCATATGCAAAAAATTCTTGAGCTTGCTCATTTAATATTTTATCAACTATTTCATTTACATCATCTCCACTAAAAAGATCTAGTTCTTCATCTTGTTCACCATTAGTATTAATTTGTTTATCTATAATTTGTAAAACTCTACCAGTAATTTTATTTACTTCATTAGTTTGTAAAGCACTATTTAGATAAACTGGTGTATTAGTATTAGGATTATTACGTAAAAAGATAGAGTTATTTGCAGGAGCTCCTTTAAATATAGGACTATCAAAACGAGAAGTTACTTTACTAGCTTTTTTAAAACCACCTTTTTCAATCTTAGCAAACAACCTATCCATTTCACTAGTCTTCATAAGACCAAAGAAACGTAAAACCTTATCAAAGAACTTACGTAATTTAGAAGTAGTCTTTCTCTTGTTTACATAATCTTTAAACTTATCAGCCATGTACTCTTCTAGAATAAGCAATTCTATAATAGGCTCTGCTAAGTTTCTAGCTTCAGGAGTAAGACGTAAGTACTCTGCTTTATGTGCATTGTAACTAATACCTTTTTCTTTTAGTTGAGCACGTAACTCTTGTTTAGCTATTTCATACTGAATAGATTGTTCTTGTGTAGTTAGCATAGTTCTAAATACAGCATGAAATGCTTCATGGTATTGAGTACCTACTGTAGCTAAAAGAGATAACTTAATAATGTTATTTTGAAAATAACCTAATGTAATTATACCTTTATGAATGTTAGCTTCTAAAGTATCTAACTCTTGCATATCTATCCAATCAGGTAACATCTCACGTAACTCAGCAAAAGCTTGAGTTATATTAATCTGTTCTTCAGGACTAAGAGTAGTATCTTCACTTACTCTAGAAAATACAGAAGTATTATTAAAATCAGGAGGTTTTTGGTCAAAGTCAGGAGTTTCAGTTGGGTATTTAATTTTTAACTCTTTTACATCTTCTTTAGAAGTAGCAGTACGTATTAACTCCCTTTCTTCAACAGACATACTATTTATCTGCTCTGCTGTAAATCCTAACTTAACACCTTTATTAATTAGACCTTCACTTGCTGCAGTACCTAAAGGAATACCTTGAGGTGCAGGTTGAGGCGCAGGTTGAGAAGCAATAGCTTCATTAGCTTGTTCTTGTATAGTTCTTTCTACAGATTGCTTTATATCTGCAATAGCTGCTTCTTTAGTATCAAAAGTTAAACCTAAAGATTCATTATTAGCATTATAAACTTGCCATTTACCTTCAGGAGTAGCTTTTACTATAAAATTAGCAAGAGGTGTTTGTATAGTAACTTGTTCTACAGAGCTACCCATTTCCTCATTACCTGCTTGGATTGTATTAGTTAATCCTTCTTTTAAATTACTTGCTGCATCAACTTCTTCAGATGTGCCTGCCATATATGCAAGAACATCTGCTGGAGTTTGTAATACATTACTAGAAGCAGGTTTAGGCGCAGCAGGTGCAGTAGATTGTTTAATAATTGCTTGTTCAGCTGGTGTAAAATCAAACATCATTTTACCAGCGTCTAATTCTGTTTGTAATACTTTTAATAGTTCAGCATCATATTTAGCATTAATTACTTTAGCTTGATTTACAGTTAAACCATCTATATTATTAAATTCTTCTTTTCTCCTTCTTTCTATATCAGCTTTTTGTTGGTTAACATCAGGTTGACTAGCAGTTTGTGTAGGAGCAGGTTGACCTGTTGAAAATGGTTTTAAACGTCCTTGAAATGCACTACCTCCTTGTTGAGTAGCAGGTTGTGCAGGAGCTGCAGGAGCTTTAGGCACAGGAGCTCCTCCTGGAGTTACATCAACAAGAGCTTTTTCATTAAATGCAAAAGCTAACTTTTGATTCTCTCTTTTTATCTTAGTAGTAGATGCAAAAGAATCTTTGACTGTATCTTTAGGTATTTTATTTATACTTACATCAGGATTATTTTTAAAAGACTTTCCTGATAAACTTGTAGTACCTACTAAAGGTCCTCCATTTGTAGATAAAGCAAGACGTATACCTTCAAACGCAGAAATTAAATTATCAAAAGATTCTGTTCTACCTGTAACTTTTAAATATAAAGTAGTACCATTTCTAATAGTCCATTTAATTCCATTAGTTTCTCCTGACTTTTCTTTATTTCTAAAGAATGTAGGAGAAAAGATTTGTAATGTATAACCTTCAGGAATTTCTTTACCTTCTTTAGTAGTAAACCCATAATCAGGTTGTATATCTACACTAAAGTTAGAAGCATAATTACCATTATCTCCAAAGACAACAAATAAATCTTTATTTAATTGTTTTTTAACTTCTCCACGAGCTTCAGGTGAACCTGGATCATTGTTTAATGCATCATTTAAACCTTGCATTAACTCATCAGTCTTAGTATAAGGAGCAGAAGGAGTTAAAGCAGTCCAACGATAAGTCTTACCATCTATTTTAATTGAACCTCCTGTATCTTCTACAAGAGCCCAATATCTACTGTAAGCTTTCTTTTCTTTCTTTAATTTACTTAATTCTGTAAAAGCTTCTACTAAATCAGGATGAACGTCTGGTTTAGAAATTAAACCATCACTATTCATTCTAGCATTATATGCTTCAGTATTAGAAGTGTTGTAAGTTGTTACACCTGCTTCATTTAAACTACTAAGGTAACTATCTTTAGTATCTACAATAGTAACTTCACCTTTGCTATTTGTATGTACATTAAAATCACTTAATGGTACAAAGTCTTCATTTTCTTGTACTCTAGTAATACTACCATCTGTTAAATAAGGATTAACAAACTGTAGTAATTCACCAACAGATACTGTACCATAGCTAGCACCTTTTAAAATTTTATCTGATGTTACATAATTATGGAACATCAATGCATTTTTATAAGAGTTTTTAAAAGTAGCTAAATCTGCAGCTGTTGCATCTTTACTAAATATCTGCTTAAATTCATTAAGCTCCATATTTAATATATCAACAGGTTTACCTGTTTGCTTATTTACGAATGTATCATAGAAAGTTATAAAGCCAATAGGAGTACCACTATACTTAACTATAATATTAAAGTCAGAACGCTGCTTACCTAATGTAGGATGTTGAGTAGCTTCACTACTACCATAAGCAATAGGACCTGCAGTACCTGCTTTTTTCTGTACTTCTATAGTTAACTTGTCTTTAAAGTCAGGGTCTGCTTTTAAAGTTTCAAAAGCTTCTCTAGCTATAATACCTTCTTCACCTTTAGAAAAAATAATTACATCTTCAAACTCTCCTACACCTTTAAATAAGTTACTAAAGAACTCATCTATTTGTGCTACTTCTTGTTTAACAGCAGGAGCTTTTTGACTTTCTTCATGCTTCTTAATATCTTCTTCATACTTAGCTAGGTTAATCTTAAAACCTTTACTAGCAGCTTCTTCTACAATCTTTCTTTTTTCTTCTGGAGTTGTAGCAGCTCTATATTTATCACGAAGGCTTTTTAAAATAGCATCTCCATTAGTTCTTAAATTTAACTCTTCTTCTAATTGAACAGCATAAGCTTGCTTAGCTTTAAACTCAGGACTAGCTGGGTCTAAATTACCCATCTCTTGAATAGCAGCTTCTCTACTAGCAGCTATTTGTTCATTAGTCATATTCCCAACATCTACTTGTTCACCGCCAGGAGTTTGTATAAACTTCTCTTTTTGTTCAGGAACAGTAGGGAATATATTAGCACTATCTTCTGCAGTAGTAACAGAAGGAGTAGTTGTAGTAGTTGCAGCAGCTTTATCATTAGCTTCTTTTATAGCCTTCTCTATTTCTTTAATCCTAGCTTTATCTATGATAGGTTTAATAGTTGCACGAGACTTAGCATTTCTTAAAGCATTCAAATACTTAATAAGAGTTTCACGATCTTCTGCATTTTTATTTAAGTCTGCTAACAAACTTGTAATATCATCTGCTAAAGTTGGATTTTCATCTAATGTTTTTTCTACTAAAGCATTATATTCTTTACGATATGTCTCTTTTTGAGTCTTTCTAAAATCTTCATAAGAAGTTCCTACATTAACTTTACCTTTTCCTTTTAAAGATTTTTCTGTAAGTTTTTCCCATTCTTTTGCTGCTTCTTCAGCTGCATCAAAGTCTCTGCCTTTATAGGCATTAATCATATTTTTACGAGCTACTTCTAAAGCAGGATTACGAGTTATATTATTTAACTCTTCAGCCATTTTATTTTCACGCTCTTCTTTATTTTCAATAGTAAAACTAGCTTCAAATAAAGCATTTCTTAACCAATTATTCTCAGCTATTTGATCTGGAGTACCTTGAGATATACCATAGGCACGTGTAATATTATCATGTAAGTTTTGTAGTTTTTCAATTCTACCTGTTAACTTATCAATAGTTTCAGTTTGACTTCTTGTATCACCAGGTTTAAACCCAAAGAATTTATTAAACTCTTCTACAGGAGCTTGCTTTAAAGTATTTAATTTTTCTACAAGTAAATCTGTTGTTCCACTATTTATATGACCTTGAACATATTTACCAAATGCATAAGCTTCTTGATTTTTAGCTTCATATACATCTTTAGTTTTTTTAGCATCTTCTGCATTCTCTAAAGCATTATTAGCTAAAACATAATTAGCCATTTTAGAACCACCTTCTAAAAACTCAGGGTCTGTTGTTAGAGCTTGTATTCTTTTTTGAGTATTAGCTTCTCTAGCTAATCTCTCAGAACGTGCTCCTTTAAGACGAAAAGGTCCACCAATAAGACCTCCTACTAAAATACTTTCTAATCCTTCTTTATCTGTAACTGTATGTCCTAATCCTTCAGACATACCAGTTACTAAAGAAGATAGCCAATCCATTCCTTTAATATTATGATTCTTAACAAAAGCTTGAGAACCTATATTAGTAGCATATTGTAAACCTTCTTGTGTACCTTCTGCAGCAAAACCTTCTAAAAACTTTTTACCTGCATTTACATAAGCACGTCTAGCATTATCTAAAGTAGCATCTTTAAGAGTTACTTCTCCTGCTTCACTTACTACTCTAGTAATTGCATTATATTCTTTTATAGCAGCTTTAGCACCTGGATTAATAAAACCTTTAATTAACATCATATCAGTAGGCCCAGTAATAGCTAAATTCATAATGTAATTAGTATTAGCTGCATCTATAGCTTGCTGTTCAGTTAATCCTTTTTCTAAACCTTGTTTATAAGTATCACGAGCTTCTTTAGCAGACTCACCATGGGCCATAACTCCTCCCATCATAAACTGCTTACCCATTTCAATTCTACCATTTAATTTACCTGCAAGTTCTATACTTTGTAAAGCTTCTGCAGAAGTAATAGTTTCACTTAAAGCTTTACCTGCAAGTGCAGAAGCTTTAGTTAGTTTAAATAAATTTGCTAAACCATAACCTGCTCCTAATGAACCAACAGTATATCCAGCACCACCTAATACTTTATCAAACCAAAAGTTTTGATAACCCATTGAACCTAATACACTAGCATCTTGTTCTTTTTGACTATAATAAAAAGGAGCATGTTCTTTAGTCCATTCATCAATAGGGTCAATAAAATTATCTGTAAATCCATTTTTCCATAATTTACTAGAATCTAAATTTACTAATGCAGAAGTAACACCATACACAAAACCTACTGTACTTTCAGCAGCACCTGTAAAAGCACTACTAGTCATATTAACTAAACCATTTCCTAATTTATCTAGTGCTGTTTGTTGTGCAGCTCTTTGTTCATTTAATTCAGCATAAGGATCTCCATACTCAGGTATTCTAAATCCTGCATCATATTGAGACCTAGACTGTATGTTCATACTACTAGGATCTCTGTCTGGAGCTCTACCTGAATTATAATAATCTGAAGCGTATTTTTCAAATTCTTTTGGATCTATTCCCATGTTATTTCTTATTTAATAAAATGTAGTATTGTGATAAAGCTTGAGTTACTTCTGAAGCACTTGTAAATTCTGCGCCTAATATTGCTTTTCCAAATTCAGTTGCAGCATCTTGCGCTTTGTTACTTTGATTACTAATATTATCTCCTCTTAAATGTGTTACTCTATAAACACCTTGATTAGAATTTTGTGTACTACCTGTATATTTAAAGTTATAATCTATATCATTAAATGTAGCACTTTGTAAAATGTCTGGTTCATAAGAAGCATCTCCTACTGTAGCATCATTAATCTTTAATGACTTCTGCACTCTTAATGGACCTGAAGACCAATTAGGGCCTTCAACATAATAAGGTTTTCCCTCAATAGAAATTTGATAACCATCTGCAAAGTTCTTATTACCTGTACTAGCAGAAAGTGGATTAGAACCATTTACCTTCATTTGAATAGTTACTAAAGCGTTTGGAGTCAAAAGATGGTTTGTTTTAATTTGATTTATTGTTACTTTACCACCTTTACCACCATTTAAACTAGGGTCAATAAATTCTAAATTTGCAGCATTAGCACCACCTAATTGGTCTAAAGTTAAAGTTTCATTTTTAGAACCACCTAATTGTTGATTTACAGCTGCTCTTTCTAATGGGTCTGTAATATTAACCAAAGGTACATTTTTAGTATTATTTTTTAACGGACTATTTTTAGTTCTACTAACAATCTTTTGAATATGTGGATAAACATCTTTAATTTCTTGAGGTGTTAATGCAGTACCATTCATATATTTAACTGTAATATTTGCTACATTTGCATCAGTAGGATTTTCTAAAGCTAAAGTTTTTAACAATTTAGTAAAGCTTTCTTTTTGTTTACCTGTAAATGTATTAGGGTCAGTTTTAGGAGTAGGAGTTTGAGCATATATAGCTCTAGGTACTATAGCACCTCCACTTCCTGGACCTGGCATTGTAAAACCACTTGGTTCTTCATATCCAATTACTGCTCCTACAGGATTTACAGCAAAATCATCTTCTGTTAATCCTAAAGAATTATCTACGCCTACACCTACACCTTCTCCTTCAAAAGAATACATTTCTGCTTCTTTCTTTTTCTTAGCTTCTTCTTGCGCTAAATCCCACTGCTTATTAGAAACATATTGATAATTAGGGTCTTCTTCATATTGCTTAAATATACTACCAGCCATAAGAGCAGCATTCTTAATATCACTAGTTAATAAATGATTTTTTATTTCTGCAGCTTCTTTAGGAGCAGTTGCAGGATTACGCATTACTTCATTACCTCGTACATCTTTACCTAAGTATCCTTCAGGAGTTTGAACTCCTATATAGTTTTTAACTAATTCATCACCATTAGATACACGATATTTCCAATTTGTATAATTAGCTACTTCTTGGTCTTGTAATAATGCACCATATACAGCACTAGAAATCATTTCAGGAGTTAACTGAGTAACAGTTTTATCAGCAGCTTCATAATATCCATTACCTAAATCTCTTAATCCATGATATGCAGCTATAGTCTCAGGCTTCATTTCTTTACCATACATTAAAGCTTTAGTTGATATATCAATAGTCTTAGTAGGATTCTCTGTATAATAAGAAGTCCAAGAACCTAATTTAGGATCTTGAGCTAAAGGTTGTTGCATTTTATCTTCATAGGCTTGAGCTGCTTGAGCATCTTCTCTAGACATTCCTCCTTTATCTCCTTTTATCCAAGCATCTACAGCTTTATTTTTTTGTTCTACACTTTTTGCTCTAGACTCATACCTATTATTAATAGCACCTATAATACCATAGTTTTTATTATAGTTATATTCTCTTTGAATTTGTTTAAATTCAGAAGCCATAGCACCATAATCTCCTTTGTATTTATCTACAATACTATTTATTTTATCTTGATACTTTTTTAATTCTGCATCTCTAAATGGTGTGTCTATTTCAATACTTTTAATCTTTGCAAGGTCTCCTTCAATAGTACCTTGCAAAGCTTCTCCTTCATCATACTGCTGCTTTTTTGCAGCAGCAGAGGCCATCATAAGTTGGAAAGGATATGGAGTTATACTTAATTCGGCTGGTTTATACCAAGGTGTTATTAACATAATTCTTACAGTTTAATCTTTTTTACCCTTTTTATCTTTTTTGTCTTTCTTTTCTTCATTCTCAGTAGATGTATTAATAATAGGAACTATCTCTCCTTTACTATTTATCATATACTTACCTCCTGAAAAAGTAGGATACAACTTTTCATAGAACTTTTTCATTCTTGCAGCTTCTGCAACTTGGCCTATTTGTGTACCAACTGTAGTACCTATATTTAATTGTGCAGCTTTAGCTTGGGCTTTTGCATTTTCAGCCGCTAAATAATTAGCTATGTTTTGACCTATAATTCCAGCATTCTTACCTGCTGTATCCATATAACCCATAGCATTAGCATTAGCTCTTTGTTCTTCTACATTTCCTAAAGCATTCATATAAGCTGCAGCAAGTGCAGTACGTTCAGCTAAATTACCTGAGCCTGCTGGAAGTTTATATTTAGAAGTAGCATAAGCTTGTTTTACAGCTCTTTTCTGCGCTTCACCTGACCTATTAATCCATTGTAATAATGGTATTTGAGGAGCTGTATAGTTAGGAGTTTTACCAAATAATAATGCTCCAAGATTAGTAAGAGCAGGAGCTAAAGTACCAGCAGTAATAAGAGTATCTTGTAAGTTAGATTTTTCTTTCTTTTCTTGTTTCTTTAAATACTTCTTTAATTTTTTCTTATCTTCTTCTGAAGTTACATAACGATTCATACCATAATCTGGCGCATAAGGATCACCTATATATTCATTACCTTTAGCATCTGTAAATACTATACCTTGTAAAGGCGCATCTGCATCATCTTCACTTGATTTATAAGTCCTTTCTGTTGAAAAAGGACCTTGTGCAGGCATTACAAAATTAGGGTCTAATTGCTCATTTGGGTCTGGAGTAGGAAAAGTATTTCCTGTATAACCTTGTAAAAATGCTTCTTTACTAGAAGGTCTAGTAGTAAGAACTGTATTAAAGTTATATGGTTGTAAACCTTGAGGTTGTACTACTTCAACAGGAGGAGCTTGTACATAATTGTTTGGAGTACTATTTGCAGCTTCTTGTTGCATTTGATTCATGTACATATCTAATATACTAGGTCTTTCAGATAAAGGTCTTGCATATGGATTTACACCTATGTATTGGTCTTGTGAAACTGTAGTATAAGGATTAGTTTGTGCATAAGGTATACCTTCTTCATCAGGAGGTCCTCCTAAAGCATACATTTTAACTCCTCCACCATAGCCATAAGTATTAACCATACCACCATACTTAGCTGCTTGCATTTGCATAGCTTCTAATTGAGCAGCAGCATTTTGACGTGCTTGTTGTATAGCTTGTTGCTGTGCTTGTTCTTTAGTATCTTTTTTATCTTTATCAAATTTAGTATTCCATAAAAGTGTAGCTAATCCATCTGTATCACCATTTTCATACATAGCTATAGCTTTCTTAGTATCTTTCTTTCTACTAATAAAATCTTGAATAGCTTTAAGATTATGTTTTCCTCTTAACTTCCATTTAGCTTCATTACCTTCTACATTAATTTCAACACGTTCTCCTGTTTGAGGATCTATTGCTCCAGTAACTGTACCTCTAGGGTCCATACTACCATCTGCAGGATGAGCTGGCATAGCATTAGAATAATACTTAGTAACAGGTTTAGCTGTTCTAAACATTTCATAATCTTCTTTCATTGAAGTAGGTTTACTATTTACATAACTACCTGCTGCAAATTTATCTGTTCCTATCAAATTATAACCTAATAATCTAGAATTATCCATTAAGTTATTTTGTTTACTTAACTCTGTTAAATCTAATTCATTATAACCTATAGAACCACCTGATGCATATTTCATCATATTAGGTACATTAACTGCACCACCCATAGCAGATCTTTGCATTAAAGAAGAAGGAACAAATTGTCCAGGTCTTTGATTGCTAAACATATTGTTTATTTGCATTCCTGTATTAAGACCTTGAGGAGCTAAACGTGCATAATCTAAAGTATCTTTACTACCTGAATCTATAGTATTATATAAATCCATACCAAGGTTAGCTGCACTTCCTAATGCATTATAAGTATTTGCAAAATCTTTAAAGTTTGAATTTTCTGAGAAATTAGAAGCTGCTCCTAATCCTTGTCCTACAGCATTTATACCTTGCATTGTAGTCTGAGAATTTAAACCATATCTATCTATATTTTCTCCTGTATTGTATAAACTCATACCAGCCTTACCAGCTTTAGCAGCATTACCTAAAGTATTACCTACACTAGCTATTTGACTATATTTATTTAAGTCTTTTACACCTTGCATACTACCAAAAGGATTTTGAGTATTAGCTATTCCTTCTGTTCCTGAAGAAGCCATATTCCCTCCTACTGTACCTACAGCATTTAATCCTACTCTAGTCCAATCTTTCCAATTAGCATCAGAATCTTTAGCTGTATTATATGCATCTGCAACAACTCCTGCAGCTTGAACAGCTTTACTTGCATCAGCAACTGCCTTCATAGTTTTAGGGGCAGTTTTAGCTATTTCTGCAGCAGACTTTCCTGCACCTGCCATACTAGTTCCTGCACTTGTTATAGCACCTGCTATATCTAAACCTAATCCCATTAAAGCAGCATTTCGTCCACTATTAGATTGCATTCTAAGTTGGTCATCTTTTATAAAAGGGTCAGCTACAGCTTGTAACCCTCTAATTGCTGCTTCTGAACCTGGAAGTACAAAATTAGCAGCAGTAGGAAGTATTGAGTTTACACCTTCTCCTATATAATGACTAGCGTCTGTAAAAGTACCAGGAGTATCACCAAAGAAAGTTTTTCCTGAATATAATCTATCTCCAATAATATCTGTATTAATTGCTGAAGTTAAAGCATCTGCACCTAATAACATTGAATTTTTCCAAGTGTTACCAAGTCTATCTAAAAAACTTCCTGACTTATACATTCCAACAGGACCTCCATTACCATAACCATGCATATAAGTATTGTTCATACTTCGTACAGTACCAAAGTCAGAAGAAGGACTATAGTCAGTAACATGACCTCCATCAGCAAAAGTATAAGAAGCTCCTGCAAATCCTGCATCTTGAGCATTTCCAGGACTCATATCATAACCTCCAAATATTTTTAATCTAGTATTACCTTTATTATCAATCCAAAGAGGCATTTGTCCTGACATTCCTATATAAGGCCTACCTTTAGTATAATTACCTTCATCTTTTACAGTAGAACCTGCTGGTAAATTTACTTGAGGTTGCCAAGTTTTATTAGTGTATCCTGCATTAAAATTAAATGCATTATTTAATAAACCTAATCCAATACTAGCATCATAATAAGGTTTTGTAGATTTACCATATTTATCAATTCCTACTTCTAAAGAAGGATTTAATGTTGCAAGTTCTATACTACCTGCACCTACATTTCTATGTCCTTGACGTTGTGCTTTCCATGAAGGAGTAAATAAAGGAATATGTGCATCTGCATTAGCATGAATAGAACCAGTTAAAAAGTTTTTGTCTTGTTCTGGAGTATATATTTTATTAGCAAAAGTACTTGGAGTTCTTTCTGTACCTCTTCCTAATCCTAACCCTCCTCCTAAAGTTATATTAGAATCATTATAAAAATCTTTAGTATAATCTAATCCAGTTTCATATCTATCTACAAATGTAGAACCACCATTGTAAGTCGTAGTTCCTGCAGGTAATCTAAAATTTGTACTAGTACCTGTTGCATACCCTGTTATATTATCATCTCCTATATTTCTTCCTCTTCGTTTAAATCTACTATAAGGATTACCTGTAAATCCTCCTGGTCCATACATATCAGGAGTAGGCATACCCATTAATTGATATGCATCTACTAAACCACCATCTTTTTTAAATTCATAACAACTTCCTGATTCACATGGTCCTGTGATTGTATGCATATTTACAGGAGTATCTTTTACTCCTTTATGAGGATTAGCATACTTTACATGTCGCGAGTTTAGTCTATTTTGATAACCCCAATAAGTGTTATCCCAAGTACTAAGACCATTGTCTTTTTTTGGAAATCTATCATAAGGTGCACTCATACTTCCTTTAAGATAACTATACTCATCTTCAGGAGGCCCTTCTACAAAACTACCTAATGCAGCCATTTGCATGTTTTCTCCAGATTGACCTTTATTCTGAGAAATGTTATTCATGAAATATTCTACTTGTTCAGGTGTATAAAACTTTAATAAATTATTTAAAGGATTCTTAGTAGGATTAGTTTTATAAAATTCATTATACTGATTTATATATTCTTTTTTAAATGGTTGAGTATAAGGATTATAAATTCCTGAAGCTTGACCTGCTTGTCTAAGACCATGAACTTCTGCTTTTAAAGGATCTCCATATTCATAATCATTATCTTCACCTTTTACAACTTTAGCAGGAGTATTATTAATAAGTTCAAAATCTACATTTGTAGCAGGATTATATTGGAATGTAGCAGCTCTAGTAAATAAATTATTTCCTAATGCTGCATCTCTATCCATTAAACTTTTTTCTATCCCTATTACATCCTTTGGAAAATACCTAGTGTACATATTAGGATCATTATTCTTAGCAGATACTCCCATTAAACTTTTGCCTTGAGGCATAAACATAGGTTGAGTGTTTTGATTATAATATCCTTCAGCTTTTTTAGCATTACTAGGATACATAGATTCTGCTTGATTCCTTATAATCTGTTTAAACATAGGAGAACTTTGCCATCCTTCTAAATATGATTTACCAGGTGCAAATGGGTCTTCTCCTTCATCAGTAAAAGGACCTCCATTACCATACATTACAGGACCTCCATTACCATATATTTGAAAGAAAGATTCAGGAGTAGGATATTGTTTATGAAAAGCAGCTCTTCCCGCTGCTGTATCAGGGAAGCCAGCCTTAGCTAGCATTTGTTGTGCTTTATTCATAGGATAAAATAATTTATAAAGTTAATTAATTGTATTGCTCTAACCAAGTGTTTGAGTTATTATTTTGTACATA
>Ga0181344_1000210_pt1 | contig 24546 bp, 31 predicted proteins | sample Su13VDMLBDD_FD_130098 | JGI IMG/M metagenome (GOLD analysis project Ga0181344, IMG submission 130098) | Freshwater viral communities from Lake Michigan, USA - Su13.VD.MLB.D.D | ecosystem: Environmental > Aquatic > Freshwater > Lake | place: USA: Michigan | collected 2013-07-15
GAGCCATTTGTTGTTATGATTATTCGTTCAGGATGGAACGCTAGTTATCATGTAATAACTGAATGGGGTGATACTGGTGAAACCACACACAAATTAATGAAAAGTATAGAAATTTTAAATTTTTATGGTATTGATGGGAACGATTTACCTAGTAAGAATGTTTAATATATAGATTGGTCACAATTAAATATAAAACACAATGAAATCAAAAAATAAATTAAAGTTAACCATTGATGCAATGGAAATGGTGCAAGGGAAGTGTATTTGGAACGTAACCCACATGGTTTTACATCGGTAAATAAAGTCCACAAATCAGATAAACAATATTCAAGAAAAAATAAAAAAATCAATTATGAAATATAAAGTATATTTGGATGATGAAAGAACCCCTAATGATGACAAATGGATTGTTGTAAGAAATTATGGTCAATTCATCAAAAAAATATCTGAAATTGGTTTGGATAATATTGGTGTAATTTCATTTGACCATGACTTGGGCGATACCGCAATAGAAGAATATTTTAGAAATGTGGTAAATAAAGGTATAATTGACTATGATAACATCGAAGAAAAAACTGGATATGACGCAGCTAAATGGTTGGTTGGTCACTATATGGATAACTTTACAAGTCCTTTTCCACAAGTATATGTCCATTCCGCCAATCCTATTGGAGCTTCTAATATTATTGGTTACATTAATGGTTTCTTAAAACATATGGATAAGAAACAAACCGCAGTATTAAAAGTAGAACCGTTCACCGTTAAAGACAAAGATTAATGAATATCTTTTTATTAGATTATGATGTCGTTAAATGTGCAAGATATCATTGTGATAAACATTGTGTTAAACAATTATTGGAGGCAGCACAACTTTTGTGTGGAGCTCACCATGTTACTAATTCAAAATTAGACATTCCATATAAATTATCACACAAGAATCACCCCTGCTCAATATGGGTTAGAGAATCTTTATCTAACTATCTTTACCTATGTGAACTTGGGTTGGAATTGTGTAAAGAATATACTTATAGATACGAAAAGCGGCATAAGTCCCAGGATGTTATTGAATGGTGTGTAACAAATTTAGTAAATATTTGTTACAAAGGGGTTACTGAACCACCCAAAGCTATGCCTGATGAATATAAAACCAAAGATGTAATACAATCATATAGAAATTATTATATTGGAGCAAAAAAAGATTTTGCATCTTGGAAAAAAAGAGATATTCCCACTTGGTTTTCTGAAAAGAATTGTTTAGAATTGGTGTAAAAAATATGACAGACGGAAAATTTAATGAACTGATTAGAATTAAAGAAGAAATCGCTTCTCTTGAATTTAATTTAAAAACAATTGAGTATCTTGTTGATTCAACTAATTTAAAAATTGAAGCAACAGGTGTATCGACTTGTGAATTCAAAGTGCATAGATACCTTTATATTACGGATGAAAATGTAATTAAAAATGCTTTACATACTGAAAAGATTTCTATCCATGATAGACTCTATAAACTTAAAAAAGAATTTGAAAGATTATGACAATAATTTATATGTTATTATTCATAATAACACTTTGGTTATTTAGAAAAAAAAGAAAAGCATGACAGAAAGATTAACATCTTGGCAAAAATCAATTTATAATATTATTAATGAAATTGATTTAAAACACAAATCATATATTACATTTGATGATGATTATGTTGTTGAATTTGATGATTACATTTCAAATGTAAAGGTTACTGTTTTTCCAAAAGATGAATATTCAATTGAATGTTTTTATCGTGATGGTAATAAATCAATTGAATTTTATTATGAACCTGAAAATATTTTTATGATTTTTTGAATCCCCTGAAACTTTTTGGGGGTTCTTATCGTTTATATAATTGTAAGTTGATTATTCACACCGAAAATAATATAAACATGAAAAATCTAATCGAAAAATTGACAGAGCAAACTAAAAATTTAAAAGAACTCTACATCAACCAAACCAAAAGTTGGGCTGAGAGATATTACAATAGAATTGCTGAAAGATTTGATTGGACAGAAGAAAAATGGTGCAATTTCTTAGGATTAACACCAACATTACGAGGAAGTAGATATACATTTCCAAGTGGGTTTTATAACACATCAGCATCAAGAGATTACTCAAAGTATCTGACAGAAGTAAGAAACATGAGGGGAATATCTGCTGAACAGTACATCAGAAAAGAGGTTAAGTACGCTGAAATGCACTACACAAAATCAATTGTGAAATTGGCTGACAGAATCTCTAAGAAAGGATTAAACATGGAAGTAATTGAGATTAAAGATGCAAGTGTCGGGGTGAACATAAACACAACAATTACTGATGGAGTTAAAACGGTTAAAGCATACACAATAGTTGCCGAAGGAGAAATTCAAAGACCGCATTATCGTTACTTAATAAAATAAATAAAACTATGGGAACAAACTATTATCGTATTCCATCCGAACAAGAAATGGAATCAAGAAAAACAAAATTGGTTGAATCAACCAATAATATTGATGTTTCACCTGCAAACATTGGAGTTGAGTTTAAAACAATTCCTATCAAAAATAGTCAAAGTTCTTTATCTCCCTGGGATGAATTTACTGAAGATGTTAAAATACATTTGGGTAAAAAATCTATCGGATGGAAATTTTTATGGAATTTTAACAATAAAAAATTTTATAAAGATAAAGAAAGTTTATTGAACTTTATTAGGTCTGGTAGGGTTATTAATGAATATGGTGAAGAAATTGATTTTGAAGAATTCATAACAATTGCATTGGAATGGGGAAAAGATGGGTTAGATGCAGAATCATATAGAAAAAAACACCCAAGACAATATCATTATGATTTTGAAGAATCCGAAGTATATATTGATGATTTGAGATTTGCACCATATTCAGATTTTTGTTAACCTTTAAATATAAAACTTTATGGAAAGAAAATTAGCAAGCATACAAATTGTAAAAGAAATTAAACCAATCGTTGACGCTGATTCAATTGAAATCGTAAGAATTAACAATTGGGATGTTGTCTCTAAAAAAGGAGAATACAAAGTTGGTGATTTCTGTATCTATTGTGAAATAGATTCTTTCCTACCAATAAAAGAAGAATTTGAATTCTTACGTAAAACATCTTATAAGAAATTACCGGATGGTACTGAGGGTTTTAGATTAAAAACAATAAGACTTCGTGGACAATTAAGTCAAGGTTTGTTATTACCAATTCATGTTCTACCATTGGGCGAATTAGTTAGTGAAGGAATGGATGTTACTGAAATGTTGGGTATAGTTAAATATGAACCCCCAATTCCTGCTGAACTTAATGGTAAAGTTAAAGGGTTATTTCCATCATTTATACGTAAGACAGATGAAGAAAGAATCCAAAATTTATCAAAAGAATATGATGAATTTAAGTCTAACGGTAATAACTTTTATGTTACAGAGAAGTTGGATGGCACTAGTGCAACATTCTATTTTAAAGATGGTGAATTTGGAATCTGTTCAAGAAATTTGGAGTTGTTAGAGAATGAGTCTAATACTTATTGGAAAGTTGCAAGAGAGTTGAACTTAGAGGAAAAACTAAAATCATTAGGAAAGAATATTTGTATCCAAGGAGAGTTATTAGGACCTGGGGTTAATGGGAATATATATAAATTGAATAAACATACTTTAAGGATTTTTAATATATATGATATTGATTTATGTAAACACTATACATTAGATGTATTCATCAATACCATTCAAAATCTAAAATTACAAGAAATTCCTATTTTAGATTCGAATTTTGACCTACCCAAAACTATTGATGAATTACTATTCATAGCTGATGGTAAATCTAAATTAAATGGTAATATTGATAGGGAAGGGTTAGTTATTAGGAGTGTTGATAGAAAAATTTCATTTAAAGTAATATCTAATAAATTTTTATTAAAATACGAATAAACTAATCGGTGTTGATATTTATATATAAATTGACACTGATTAGTTATGAACAATGAAAAAAAATTTTATGTTTATGAATATATTGATCCTTTTACTAATAAACCATTTTATGTCGGTAAAGGATGTAATGATAGATATCTTCATCATTTAAAAAATTTGAATGACAACACAAACCCTTATAAAAAGAATAAAATTAAAAAAATTATCAACAAAGGTAGTAATCCAATTATAAAATTTATAAAAACTGGATTAACTGAGACAGAATCGTTTGAATTGGAGAAAAAAATGATTAATGAATATGGTCGACTTGATTTAAAAAATGGGTGTTTAGTAAATTTGAGTGATGGAGGTGAAGGACAATGTGGATGGATTCCAAATCAAGAATATAGATTAAATATGTCAATGTTGACTTGTGGTGAAAAAAATGGAATGTTTGGTAAAAAACATACAATTGAGACCAAAGAGAAAATAAAACAAAAAGCAATAGGCCGCAAATTTAACGAAGATGTAAAATTAAAAATGTCTAAAGATAGAATTGGAGATAAAAATAGTTTTTATGGAAAAACTCACTCAGAGGAAACAATTGAAAAAATTCGTCAAAAAAAAATAGGTAGATTTATTGGTGAAAATAATTTTACTGCAAAAACTTTTTTATTTATTAATAGATTTGGTAATGAAATAAAAGTAAAAGGTGGGTTTGATAAATTTTGTAATGAAAATAATTTATCAACAGCAAAGATGAAAAGAAATATAAATAAAGGAATAATTTTACCACCAAAGAAAAATACCAAATCTATGACTTTAGAAAGTAAAAATTGTGTTGGTTGGGAAGTTAAATTAATTTGTTAAACTAAAAATAATTATCACTATGGGAAAAAGACTAAGTTATGAAGAAAGAAAAGAAAAAATCCTGATAGACATTCTGAATAAGATGTTTGAGATTGCAGGACACAAAGTTACCTTTGATGACATTAAGGACAGAAAAGATGCTTGGTATAACGATTGGACTATGACTGAAGAACAGTATGACAAATGGAAAGAATGGGGTATGAAACAATACAAAAAAAGATTTAAATTAACTGATTTATATTCTGAGAGACAGATGGCACTCATTGGATTGAATTGGGGTTTAAAATTTGCACCAAAAGAAAATATGGAATCTTAAAAAAGTGTGGAGTGTTTTCCACACTTTTTTTTATTTCAATATATTTATCTTTTATATGAAAACAATAAATTACATACCAACAAAAACTACTTTTCAAATTGATAAAACTAAACAGTTTGATGATAACTTTGTACAATCAGTAACTGATATAGTAAAGAATTTAGATCAAGGATTAGGTAGTTGTTCTCTTACTGCGACAGGAGAAAATAAACTAATCACATTTAAAACAACAGAAGGTAGTTGTCTTGCATTTTTATATAACAAAATTAATGAAAATTCTTCAAAAATTTCATTTAAAGAAATTAAAATGAATAATAAAGTTGTTGGATATGATGTTACACCTAAATCATCTCCAACACCCACTACAATAGAACCTACAACAACAGTAGATGATGAAACTCCGGCATGGGCTAGTGTTTTAAAGAACAAGTATGGAGTAAGCACAAGTAATCAACAAAATTTAACAACAAGTTTTTCTTATGGTGATAAAAAAACATTGAAAGAAGAACTCACAAGAATTAAAAAATTAATGAATAAATAATTATGGATAAATTTATCAATCCAATCCCTAATGCTGGTAAGAAAAAGGTTAATCCTGATGGAAAAAAATACACATATGAAGTATACAGGGACACTAAAGTTTACTCCCCATTTGATGGTCAAATAACCCCCATTCCAGTGCAGGGAAATACAACTTGTAATAACCCTTTGATAATTGAACATTTTTTTAATAATAAAAAATATTTTTCATATTTTTGCGAAGTAATAAAATTACCAACAGTTGTTGATGGACAATTTGTAACTAAAGATCAAGAAATCGGTATGACAACCGATAAAGATGTTACATATAAAATAATTGATGAAAGAAATCAAAAACATATTATTAATGATTTTATGTTAGGTAATTTTGGAAAATCTTCAGATGAAAAACAAAAAAAAGATTCCGGTGATGGAAAAGTAACAACTACGACAACGACAAAAAAAAATAAATTTTCAGTAGAAAAATCCGATATACTTAAAGATGATGATATGTTTTTGATGAGAAGATTGTTATATCCTTTAGATAAATTACAAAAACTTGTTTTATCACCACTTAAAAAAGATGTTTCAGAATCTGAGAATAAAAAACAACTAATGGAGGAAATTAAAAGAATTAAATCCTTATTAAAATAAAAAAACCCCCAAATAATTGGGGGTTTTGTTTTTCATAAAAAAATTCTATTTGTGTGCCTTTGCAGTATCTACAGATGGTGCAGTAACAGATACGTTATGTTCAACTTTTGTTGAGTCATTTTTTTCTGTTTCAGGTTCAGTTGTTGAAGGAGTTGAACCACAAGAAGTAAGAATTGCACAAAGAACGAATAATGTTCCAAAAAGTAAGTTTTTCATTTAAAATTGATTTTTTTTATTTTATTATTTATTACAGACAATAAATAGTGTATTAATTTAATTAAGTCAAATAAAAAATATAATTATAATAAAAAAAAAATGAACTGGAAATCAACTTCAATTATTGTTATATCAATCCTTTGTATTGGTATGTATTTAGGTTATTTAATTTCATATCAATCTAAAGAAAATATAAATGTCTATAATCAAATTATAGAAAATGAAAGAAAAATAATAGATTCATTATTTAATGAAATTAAAATGATGAGAGATGAGAGACGAGATTTAGAAATGGAACTTGAATCTTTAACCAAGAATATTATTCTTTCTGAAACAAATTTATTATCAAAAATAAACCAATTAAAAATTCAAAATAATGTTAAGATTGATGATATTAAAAATAGTTCTAATGATGAACTTCTTAACGGTTTACGGACAAGATTTAACCAAAAATAAACCTGATACTAGCAAACCAGAAATAAACCTTGTGGTGGTCAACGGAGACACCTTGTTTACCATCAATAGAAAGTTTGCCGAAATAATCGCAATCGAACACGATTCATTGGTAATCCAAAATCAAAGAATAAAAGATTATAGTTCAACCTTGTCTTCCTGTTTAGATGTAAAAAATGAATATAAAACAGCTTTGGATAAATCTGTTAAGATTAGTGATATGTTAAAGGAAGAAAATAAGTTAAAAGATAAAATCATAATTGGGTTAAATAAGGTAAGTGATACCCAACAATCATTTATTACTGATTTGAATAAGGAATTCAATAAGGCCAAAAATAGAAACAAATGGTTAGTTGGATTAACCATTGGTGGGGTTTCAGTTGGATTTACTTCAATTATACTTTTACTTTTAAAGTAATTGTTTTAATTTTAAATTGTCTTAGGACATAAAATTTTAAAACAATTTAATTATGAGTATTCTTTATTTTGCTTTAGGTATGCTCTCTATGTTAGGTCTGATATTTGTTGGGGTTATCATTTGGGGTTTGTTTAAGGTTAGTAAAATTGAAAGACAGATAACTGTCATAAAAGAAAACGACAGAAATGAATTTGATGGAGTTTATCGAAATTTTGATAATATCAGAAACGATTACAGATATCAATTTGAAGATGTGCTCCGTAGATTTGAAATAATCGAAGGTAATTCAAGACGAAACACAGATGAAGTTGTTAGAATGATGATGGAAAAATTCAATAAAATGGAACAACACGAAATCAAAAGATTTGATGAGCTATTGAGAATAATAGACGAAAAATTTGATGAATCCATTAGGTACACAGACAAAAGAATTGATAAGTCATTAAACAACACTTATACAGTCCAAACAACAACTTTAAAACAAATTTTATAAAATTAAAAAACCCCTACTAAAAATAGGGGTTTTTTATTTCCGATGCGGAGACACTGAGAATCGAACTCAGATCTTGTCCATCCCAACTATTAAGGACTACATGTTTAGGACAACATTATTCACAATGTTCCGAAATATCTGATTTTAATATACACCAAAACCAACAAAATTGTTCAATTCGTTTTTAGGGATGAGAATTGATTAGACAACCCTATAGTACTTCTGTTCCTGAGTGTATGTACCCCGACTCGACAGTATAGGTTTATTTACTAAGCCTCTACAGTTGCTTCTGTACGAACAAGTCCTACAGTTGCGAGTTTGTTTACGATGTTGCCATCTATTGTTTTAAACCAGTTTAACAGACTTAGTTCAGGTCTGACATGCCCCGAATAATTGACTATGTCAATCGATGCCAAATTGTCCCCTTGTGTTTCAAATAACTTGTGAAATAAATATATCATTATCATTTATAATAATCAATTTTTTTGAATATTTATTTTAAAAAAGTATTAACATGGACGATGAATTAAAGAATGAAGCATACAAAGATATTGAAATAATATATGAAGATGAGAATGTTATGTTTGTAGAAATATTATCTAAACCCGCAGGTAAATATTTTGGTTCTCAATGGTTTATTACAAATTATATGAAAAATTATAATCCTTTTTATTATGGTAATCAAAAAGATATATATTTTATTGTAGATAACAATAACCCAGGTGCAACTTGGACAATTTTTATTGAAGATAATAAAGTAGATATAAGAAGTGAATCAGGTAGACATGAAACTACTGAAGAGTTGGAAGAAGCATTTCCTGAAATTTTTAGTATAGTTAAAGAAAAAATTGGACCGACAAGTTTATACGAATGTTTATTACTAATAAGCGAAGGAAAAAAAGTATCTGATTCTTTAATTGAGAAATTTGATTCCCGTGTTGAAATTAATATAAATTCTTCCAAACCAGAAAAAAGTAGAGTGTTCATTAATTTTGATTCAATAGATGATTTTGTTAGAACTGTATTAAAAGATGAAGAGGATATTTACTATGTTAAAAATATATTAAATAGGAATTTTTATAGTATTTCGGATGATTTAACTGGTAAATATTATATTAATGATGATTGGGATGAAGGATATGTAATTGAATATTTTTTTTCTGATGAAAATAAAAAATTACTTAATAAAATTTTATTATATGTTGCTCCTCATTTATATAATAGTGATGACTATAAAAAAATAAGTACTATTTTTGATGCTCATTTTTATTCTAGTGATATTACAGATGAACTATGGGAGCGAAGTTATGAGGCTAAAGGAGAACAAGAATATAAAGAAATTAAATTAGAACTTTGTGATAAACTATTAAGAAACAAAGTAATAACTTTAGACTGTTTTTATAATTATCTTACCTCTACAGATAATTTAATTAAACTTATGGAAAAATATGGTACTGAAAAAAATTTTTCCGATATTTTTAAATATGTCTATCAAGATGTTTATGATTCAAGTGGATATTACGAAAATCTTGAAAGCGGTGTAATGGGTCCTATTGATAGGGATAGTTTTGATTCATATATAGAAGATAAATTAGATAATATTCTTTCAAAATTACAAGAAGAGTCTGATTTGGAGGATGAATCATCATTAGAAGGATATCATAGTGTTAGTAATTTTAGAAAAGAACTTAGTGATATATTAAGTAAGTTTAATATGGCTCAATCTTATAATTTAAAAGGAAAAGAATTTAAAATTATATCAATTGATGAAAAGAACAAAAAATTAATTGTTGATGTATATGGATCGGGTAGAAGATCATATACACCAGAAGAATTTAATGACTTTTTATATAATCTTGAATTATTTGAATCGATTGTTAGAAAAATTAAAAATAACTTACTATATTAGTTGTAAATATTTTTTACAATATAAAATTATAGTATGAAAAGAGATTATGAGTTATTGAAAAAAGTTTTATCCATCCCAACCAAAACTTACAAAGAAGATTTAATGGTTGACTATTTAAAGAATTGGTTATTTGAAAATAATTTTGATTTTTATATTGATAAGTATAAAAATATCTATGTAACCAAAAAAACTGATGATGTTGATTTTTTTCCATGTGTGGTTGCTCATACTGATACAGTTCATAATATAACTGATATTAACATTGAGGAAATGGAATTATATAATGAACAATATCAACTAAAACCGGCTTTAAAAGCATTTGATAATGATGGAGAACCGACAGGAATTGGTGGTGATGATAAATGTGGAGTTTATGCTTGTTTGGAACTTTTAAAAGAATTACCCAATATAAAAGTTGCTTTTTTTGTTTCAGAAGAAACGGGATGTCATGGGTCAAAAAATGCTGATCCTAAATTTTTTGAAAATGTTGGTTATGTTATTCAATTTGACGCGCCAGGTAATACAATGGTTAGTGAGTATTGTATGGGTGTTCAACTCTTTAAAAGAGAATCTGAATTTTTTAAAACTTGTGATAATATTCTAACAGAAGAATTTAAAAGTAATCAAAAATATGGTAAACATCCATATACTGATGTGTACGTATTAAAGAAAAAATTTGATTTTTCATGTATAAACTTTGCCATTGGTTATTATGATTATCATACTAAAGATGAATATGTTATTATAGAAGATGTTTATAATGGGATAACCACAGGAAAAAAAATGATAGAAAAGTTGGGATATAAAAAATATAGTACGATATAAAAAAAAGGGGTTTTAAACCCCTTTTTTTGTTTTCTTAGTTTTTAATTTAATTGTATCTTCATCTACAATTAAAGAATATTGAACATTTTCTTTTATATTACCGTTAAGAACTTCTTCTGAGATAAAATCTTCAATTTTATCTTGGATTGCTCTTTTGATTGGTCTTGCACCATATGTTTCATCAAACCCGACTTTTGAAATAAACTCAGTTAATGAATCATCATATGATATTTTATAATTCATATTTTCAAGTCTTCTTGTTAGTTTATCTAATTCTAATTTAACGATTTCTTTAATTTCATCTTCTTTAAGAGAATTAAATATTATGATTTCATCAATTCTATTAAGGAACTCAGGAGCGAAAAATTTCTGTAATTCTTTTTTCAACATATCTCTTTTTTGTTCTTCTTCGATATATGTATTTGAACTTTTAAAACCAACTCCTGTTCCAAAATCTTGGAATTTTTTAGCACCAATATTGGATGTCATAATTATTACACAATTTTTAAAATTAATTTTTCTACCCAAGGAATCTGTTATATGTCCATCATCTAATACTTGTAAAAGTGTTGAAAAAATATCTTTATTTGCTTTTTCAATTTCATCAAATAGAATAACAGAATAAGGTTTATTTTTAACTTGTTCTGTTAATTGTCCACCATCATCATAACCTACATAACCGGGAGGTGAACCAATTAATCTTGAGATGGTATGTTTTTCTTGATATTCTGACATATCAATTCTTATTAAACTATCTTCACTTCCAAATATTTCTTTTGCAAGTTGTTTTGCTAAATATGTTTTACCCACACCTGTTGAACCTAGGAAGATAAAAGAACCAATTGGTTTGTTAGGGTCTTTAATACCCAATCTATTTCTTCTGATTGATTTAGCAATTTTAGAAACTGCTTCTTTTTGCCCAATAACTTTTGATGAAAGATTTTTATCCAAATTAGATAATCTAACGGTTTCATCAGTGTTTATTTTAGATATTGGTATTTTTGTCATATTGGATACAACTTCATATACTAAATCAACAGAAACTTCTTTTTTCTTTGTTAATAAGTCAATTTCAAATTTTTTCTTTTCTTCTTCAAGTCTATCCAAAATTTTTGTTTCTTTATCTCTTAAACTTGCTGCTTTCTCATAATTTTGATTTTTTACAACTTCTATTTTTTCGAGTTTAATATCGTGTGCTTGTTGTTTTAAATCTTCAATTATTTGGGGCATTTTAATTTCAATTTGACTTCTTGCACCAACTTCATCTAAAATATCAAATGCTTTGTCAGGAAATTCTCTATCTGTAATATATCTTTCGGCTAAATCCACACATAATCCCAATACTTCATCAGAATAAAATACCTTGTGATGATTTTCATATTTTTCTTTTACATTTTTAAGAATTTGAAGGGTTTCCCCTTTACTTGATGGATCGACAAGGACTTTTTGAAATCTTCTTTCTAATGCCCCATCTTTTTCAAAATTCTTTCTGTATTCATCTAGTGTTGTCGCTCCAATACATTGTATTTCTCCTCTTGCTAGTGCTGGTTTAAAAATATTAGAAGCATCTAATGACCCTGACGAATTTCCCGCACCAACAATTGTATGAATTTCATCTATGAATACAATTATATTTGGATTTAACTGAAGTTCTTCAATAATTACTTTCATTCTTTCTTCAAATTGTCCACGATACTTTGTACCGGCAACAATTGAAGTTATGTCCAAAGATACTATTTTTTTATCAATTAAATTTCTTGGGCAATCCCCATTTAAAATTCTTATTGCTAATCCTTCTACAATCGCCGTTTTACCACATCCAGGCTCTCCTATCACAATAGGATTATTTTTCTTTCTACGTGAAAGTATTTGAGCAATACGGGTAATTTCTCTTTCTCTACCAACAACCGGGTCTAATTTACCCTCTTCTGCTAATTTTATTAAATCTCTACTAAAATTATTTAATACTGGTGTATTTTCTGATTTGGATGGTTTTCCTGAACTATTATCTTTTGATTCTGTCATATTTTTCTATTTTGATAGAATAATAGTGTTTATTTTTGTAATTTCAAGAAAAAAAATTCACATAAAAAATTTGACTAACTTAAAAAGTATTGTATAATTAAACTAGAATTTAATAATAAATTAATTATAATATTATGAAGAATAGAAATTATTTAAAAAAATTAGAAGATCTTTTACAAGATGTATTAAATACCGGTAAACCATCTACTTTTGATTCTTTTTTAGATAAAATGGGTGATTTTAAAACAGAAAAAGGTTCTAATGAAATGGGGGATTGGGTTAAAACTACTTACACCACTAATGACGGTTCCTATGTTCAAGTAAGTTATTTAATTCATGGTAAAATGGAAAAAGTTGATATAATATCTGAAATAGATGACTTGAATGATCAATTGAAAAAATGTATAGAGAAACAAGATTTTGAAACCGCTGCTGTATTGAGAGATAAAATTAAATCGTTTGAATTAAACAAAACTAAAGTAACTGAGTTGAAAAAAGAGTTAGACGAAGCGATTAAAGACCAAGATTTTGAAAGAGCAATAGAGATTAGAGAAGAACTTAAAAAATTTAATTAACTAAAATACCCCTCCCTAATCAGAGGGGTTTTATATTATAAAAAATATGGCAATATTAAAAGAATCAATTAATGGAACAATTATCTCAAATGAGATACAATCATCAAATATTAAGTTTACACAGTATGATACTTCAACTAAAAAATTATTAGTAGAATTTAATAGTGGTTTGAAGTATGAGTATGATGATGTCCCACATCAGTTATATACTCAATTTAGAATGTCAGAATCTCAGGGTAAATTTTTTAGTGGTAAAATCGCTAAAAATTTTAAATATAAAAAACTATAACAGGTTATGATATTTATTAGATTATGGAGAATCTAAAAAATATTATAGATAGTTTTAAAGTTAATAATGAACTATATCCGAAAATATGGAGTGAACCTGGAAATAAAATGAATCCAAAGGTTAGATATAATTTATTGGAAATCGCAAATGAGATTATAAAGTCTTTTGAGGTCGATGTTGTAATCTCGGACATAATTGTTGTTGGATCAATAGCTAATTATAATTGGTCTAAATTTTCTGACATTGACTTACATATTTTAATCGATTACAGTCAGTTTGATAATAATTTGAAAAAACTTTATGTTGATTTTTTTGATTTAAAAGCAGCAATTTTTAATAAAAAAAGGGATATAAAGTTTTACGGTTTTGATGTTGAGTTATATATTGAAGATGAATACGAATCTCATAGAGTAAGCGGAGGAATATATTCTGTATTATTTGATGAATGGATTTCAAAACCCAATAAAGAAGATTTTAACAAACCGAATTTAGGTTTGGTTAAACAAAAATCCAAACAATGGATGAGAATTATTGACGGTGTTATTGAGGATATTAAAAAAGAATCACCTGAAAAAATTAATATTCACATTAAAAAATATAAAGAAAAATTAAAGAAATATAGAAAATGTGGATTGGATAAAGATGGTGAGATGTCAGTTGAAAATTTGGTTTTTAAAGTCTTGCGAAGAAACGGATATATTGAAAAATTATACAAATTTCCAATTTCAGTTATGGATAAAAAACTTTCTTTATCTGAATTAGAAAGAAATAAATAAATACATATATTTATTATATAAAAACAAAAAAAATATGGGAAATTTAAGACCGGTAGGTAGTGAAAAATTGCAAGGAATGGATAAAATTAAAAGGATATTAGAAATATCTAATTATAATTTGAATATTCCACAACCAATCAATGAAGACTCTTCGAATGAATATAAAAAAGTTTTAGCCGATGGAAATACATATCACATTGTTAAAGAAAAAAATGGATATGTAATTAAACGTGGTTTATATGAATCTACTGCAGATTATATTGAACCAATGAAAAATAGAAAATTTTATCCATCATATTCACAAGCATTAAAAAGACTAAACTTAATAACAAAAGAAGTTAATAATAATGAAGGACAAATTAAAAATATTTCATTATTTGAATCTAATGATACTCAATTTGTTTTAAGTTCTGAAGAAATACAAGAACAAGGAGCACCTCAACCTGCTGCACCACAACCCGCTCCACAACAACAAACTCCACCACCTTCCACTGCAACATCAGAAGAACCGGAAATGGATATGCCTGATATGGAAGAGGAACCGGAAATGGATATGCCTGATATGGAAGAAGAACCTGATATGGATATACCAGAAGAGGATGAAGAGGAAGAAAAAGTAACTTTTAAAACAATTCAAAAGATAACAGGTAGATTAGGACAAAAAATTAGAGATTTTCTTTCTGATGAAGAAAATGAAATGACATCAAAAGATGTTAAATATGTTATAAATTCAATTTTATCAGCACTTGATTTAGACGCTTTAGATGATGAAGATAAAGAAGAAATTATGACAAAATTTGAAGGTGGAGACGAAGAAAGTGAAGATATGGGTGACATGGAAGAACCGGAAATGGATATGCCTGATATGGAAGAGGAACCAGATATGGATATGCCTGAAGATGGTACTGAACAACCTAAACCTGAAGTTGGAGAAATGTATCATCGTGGAAACATGAGAGAAAGACAGAAAATGCAAAGAATGGATAACTCTATTTCAGAATCAAAAATTGATAAAGTATTGGGTAAATATATTCATGAACAATATAAGTCAAAAAATAACGCTTCATCTAAAATTAGTACATTGTCTGAAAGTTATATTCAAGAATTAAATTCAAAAAAAGTTTTAAGTAAATTTCCAAACTCACTTTTTTTAGGAAAAACTAAAAATGGTAATATGGCATTTGAAATTAATGAAGAAGTTATTTATATTTCTCCCAAAGGTAATGTACTATGATTTTTTTAATATATGTGAATGAATTGGGACCAAATTATAAAGGAGAACATATCTATGAATTTATATTCTCCGATAAAAAAGTTGGGATTTGGGGTGAATCTTGGGATAGTAGTCCCGCTAATGGTTATCCATCTCCACCTGATTTGGATCATATATTAAAAGTTGGGGTATTAAAAAATGATTTGGAGTTTGAAGTAATACAAAATTCTGATGTTTTTTCTATGTCTGATTCAATGGATGATGTTATTGCTTTGGCTTGGGAAAGGGAATCCGAAGATATTAATTTTGAATCGGTTAAAAGATTGGTATTCAGATTTGGGGAAACAATTGATGAAGTAAAAAATAAATTATATGAACGAGATATAGTTCTTGAATTTGACAAAAAAACACATTATGAATCTTGAAAAAAAAATATATAATCTATTAGATAGTGGATTTTCCAAGGAATTTGTTTTATCACTTAACGAATCAAAAATTGATGTTCTTTATGAAAGATTGAAAAAGAAAGAACAGAAAGAAGCAGTAACCACAAATGTTAAAAAAACAGTGTATAGTTCAGCGGAAGCAAAAGGTAAAAGTTTTGCGGGTGTTACTACTGTAAATCCAGATGGTTCTGTTATTGTAACAAATGAAGGTGAAATGAATGAAGAAAAATTAGAAGAAAAATTTGAATCAAAAGCACAACAAGGATTATTTTGGGCGAAATGTAATAAATGTAAAACTGATGATTGTAAATGGTGTAAAATGGCAAAAGAATTTTCCAAAAGTACATCTAAAAAACAGTATGAGAAAATGCCAGAAAAAAAACATCCTGAAAAGACTGTAAAATATAAAAAGAAAACCAATGAAAATGTAACGTTTGGTGATGCTTACTCAAAAATGATAGGAAGTGCATATTCAAATGAAATGATGGGAAAATATTTGGAATCATTTAATGAAGAAAAATTAAATCAATTAATTGAAAAAAATTTAAAACCAACTATGAAAAAGAAAGATCTATTAAATTTGATTGAAAATCAAATTATAAGTAAAAAAAAAATAAATGAATATTTTTATTTTAATGATGGGGCAGAAACAATTGAAAGTAGTGTGTATGAACCTGTAAAAAAATATAGCACTGATATAGAAAGAAAGACAAAACGTAAGGAAAAAACCCCGGAATTTGGATATATAGTATCTCATTGTAATAAAAAGAAAGGTAGTGATGAAACCATTAAGATATCAACTAATTCTGAATTAGAATCTTATAAAATTTATAAATTAGAAGGTATTGGATGTGTTGTTGTTTTAGAAGAATCTAATGGTGGTGAATTGGTTGAATTAGTAAATGAAAATCCTTATACTAATTGTGATGATTGTAAAAATGATATGGGTGGAGAAGGAAAATCACAAGTAAAAGATAGACAGGAAATGTCATTTGGTTTATCTACTGATCGTTCAGAAAAATCAGGAGAGGGATTTCAGGATTTAACACCAGATACAAAACGTGGTTCAAAATTTGGTATAAAACCTAAACCATCTGATTTACCACAAGCACGATTAAAACGTAGATTACCCGAATCGTTTAAAAAAGATTTCTTCAAAGAATTTAATAAAATTAATGAAATTATTAATAGAAAAAATAATAATATATGAAAAAATTTCTAATTGAGGCACCTGTAAGTGAATACTTGGATGATGAATCTAAAAGTTCAATTATCAGGGGGATGGAAGAGAAATATAAAGAAAGTAAAAGTGGATTAGATAAATCATTTAACACATTAATCGGGTATCTTCCTGAATTAGAGTATTCTTATAAACCTCAACTTTTAGATATTGCAATAAAATTGTTTTTATATAAATTTCCTGATATAAAGGCGGATATTGATAGTGGAGATTTAACTTTAGATGTTAATTTTATTAGAGGTTCTGAAGATATGATGACTTTAAGAACAAGTAAACAAGAACCAAAACAAGGTTCAGTTGAAAAGGCGGAAAGTAAAGATGAAAAATTTAAAGAACGAGTAAAAAGTAGACACTTCAATAATAGTTTAACACAAGGTTCTGCGTGGAAAGGGTTTAATGATTATAAACAAGTTGAAAATTTATTAAATCAATTAGATCCAAATCTTGTCAACTATTACCAACAATTTGAAAAGGGTGCAAATGTTTATTATAAAGAAAATGAGAGTTCTTTAAAAAACATGGCGAAAAATAGCACTAATAGAGTCGCATGGACTGATGTGTTGAAAAGACCTGATGGTGGATTTACTCTATTAGTTAGAGCACCGAATTTTCCATTGTTGATGCACGAATTAAACAAAGGTGGAAATTATTATAATAGTTTAAGATTTACTTCTGAAGATGACGATGTTCATGACGCTTTGGTACATATTACTGATACTCATAAAAATGAAATAGATAATATGATGTTTGGTAATATTATTACAGAAAAAATTCAAAAAATTTGGAATGAATATGTTACAGGATATCAACCATGGATGGATACCGCAATCATGAATCAATATTTTAACTATTCCCAAGAAAACCCAGAAGCATACAATGAAATGATGTATGGATCGTTAGATGAAAAATCAAAAAATTATTATAAAAATTTGAATAATTTAATTACGATTACTAAAGAATATGTAAAAGATATTGCTGATTATTACAAATCTCACCCAAAGAAATTTGATGTTAAATCAGAAGAAAATGAAATGAATTATAAAAGAGCAATACGTGATGGTGATAATTTGAGTTATAGAAGAAATTATAAAGAAGCTATTAATAAGTATAGAGAGGCGATTTCTTTTAAAGAAACACCTGAGGCTATATTTAAAATTACAGTTGCACAAGGTGATTTATCAATGTCCAATAAAGATTATGAAACGGCTTTAAGTAAGTTCAAATACGCATTGACAATTCAACAAGATGATGATGTAGAAGAAAAAATTGAAGAAGTTGAAAACTTATTAAACCCAGAAGAAGAATCACAAACTGATTTGGATTGGGGTGATGATGACGATATTTTTTAACAAACCCAAACAATTTTTAAACCCCTCATTTAGAAATAAGTGAGGGGTTTTATATTTATATAAAAACAAAATATGAGTTTAACAAAAGAACAAGTAATGATGGAATATGTTAAATGTATGAGGGATACCCCTTATGCTCTTAAAACATATTTGGAAACATATGACAATACCGTATCAAAGTATGTTCCCTTAGAGTTATTTCCTGATCAAATATCATTATTAGAAGATTACGAGAATTTCAATGAAAATATCGCACTAAAATATAGACAAGCGGGAGTATCAACGGTTACTGCAGCTTGGGTATCTAAAAAAATTGCATTTGCTAAAAAAAATAAACCTGAAAAAATTCTAATTATTGCCAACAAACTTGACACATCTCAAGAGATGGCGAATAAAATTAGAATGTTTATTGGACAATGGCCAAATTGGGTTAATATTGATTTTGCACCTGAGAAAAATTCTCAAAAACATTATAAAACAACTAATGGTTGTGAAGTAAAAGCAGTTGCAACATCAAAGGATGCGTTGAGGGGTTTCACTCCTACAATATTGGTATTTGACGAAGCTGCGTTCATTGACGCTGATTCTGACTTTTGGGCGGCTTGTATGGCTTCATTATCAACAGGTGGTAAAGTAATTGTTGTATCAACTCCAAATGGATATGACCCAATTTATTATGAAATATATGACCAAGCATTAAGAAATATGAATGATTTTAAGATTTCTGAAATGTATTGGTTTAGAGACCCAAGATATACAAAAGATTTATTTTTAGTTAAAACTAATGATATTATTCATTATCTTCTAAATAAAGAAGAATACCCAAAAGATGAAATTGTAAGTTGGCAAAATATACCATTTGAAGAAAGAAATTATGAAGAACTTAAATTAATAATGGATTCAGGATACAAACCATGTTCAAGTTGGTTTGAGGGAATGGTAAAAAAACTTAAATACGATAAAAGAAAAGTTTCACAGGAAATTGAGTGTAATTTTCTCGGTTCGGGGGACAATGTTTTTGATTCAAATCTTTTACAAAAAGTTAGAGAAAACATGATTAAAGACCCGGTATCTAAAATGATTGCAAATTCATTATGGATATGGAAAGAACCTGTTGTTGGACACAAATATGTTATGGGTGTCGATGTCAGTAGGGGGGATAGTGAAGACTTTAGTTCATTCCAAATAATAGATTTTGATTCAAGAGAACAAGTGGCCGAATATGTTGGAAAATTACCCCCTGATACAATGGCGGATATATGTTATAAATGGGGTACAATGTATTCATGTTTTATTGTAATTGATATAACAGGTGGAATGGGAGTTGCAACAGGTAGAAAATTACAAGAACTTGGATATAAAGATTTATATGTTGATGGAATTGATTTATCAAATAAATGGAAATATGACCCAAAAGCATTAGAAAAAGTACCAGGAATTAATTTTAATAATAAGAGGGTTCAGATAATCGCATCTTTCGAAGAAGCGATGAGGCATGATTTCAAAATATATAGTACAAGATTATTCAATGAAATGAATACATTTGTTTATATAAATGGAAGACCTGACCACCAAAAAGGACATCATGATGACTTAATTATGTCTCTTGCAATGGCAACATATGTTGCAGAATCCTCATTTTCAAGTTTAACAAAAGTTACAGAACAAACCAAAGCAATGTTAAATTCATGGTCAGTATCCGAAAATGAGTCAATGTCAAAACAATTAGAGTTTAATCCTGTAATCCCGTATGGACATGATAGAGTAAATCAAAGAAACCAAAATGTTACCAAAGAAGATTATATGAAATATTCTTGGTTATTTGGTAGATAACATATTTATTAAATAAAATATTATGGGTATAATAAAAAGAAAAAAGAGTGGAAAAATTATAGATGGTTCAAAATTGAACGCTGATGGATTTATTATGACAAAAAAAATATTAGAACCAAGTAAAATACCATTTAAAGATATTAAAACACCACCACCATCTAATACTTCTAACTAAAGTATTTAATTTTTAAAAAAAGATTTTAATTTAAAATTATGGAAGAAAATAAAAATTTAACCGTTTGGCAACGATTATCGAGAGCCTTCGGACCTAACGCACTTTTAAATCAAGATTTCCCAACTTATAAATTTGATAAAAAAGAATTATTAAGAACACAATCTAAACAAGAATATGAGAGGGAATTATTACAAGCACAACAGACTTACTATTTAAGTAATCAATGGACAAAGATTGAGAGTAATCTATATACACAGGCGGTATATTATGAACCAACAAGATTGGCATCTTTTTACGATTACGAATCGATGGAATATTGTATTTTTGGTGAAACTAAAATAGCTACCCCAAATGGTTTCATTACCATAAAAGAACTCGCTGATAAAGGTAGAGATTATGAATTCATAACATACGCATATGATCATAATTTGAAAAAAGTTGTACCAGCCAAGGCAAGAAACGCTCATTACACTCGTGATGAAATGACATATAAAATCACATTTGATGATGGGTCATATATTATTGCAACTTGGGAACATCAGTTTATGAAAAGAGATGGTTCATTTGAACGAGTAATGAATTTAAAAGTGGGTGATTCTATGATGCCTTTTTATCGTAAATCTTTTTATAATAATGAAAAATATAATTGGGTTTATACTTGTAATTCAGATCAAGGTCATAATGGATGGGTATCAGAACATAATTTGATTGCCGAATGGTTTTATGAAACAAAAGTTAAAGAAGATGAGGAAGTTCATCATATTGACTTCAATGGTAAAAACAATTTACCTGAAAATTTGCAAATTATGACTATATCTGAACACAGGGCGTATCACGCAAGATTAAATAATGAAAAATTATGGTCTAACCCAAATTATAGACAAAAAATGTCTGAAGTCGCGAGACGTACCGGAAAATTAAAATGGGATGGGAAAAGAAGTGGTGATAAGAATCCTGCGTATATTAAATTAGGGTGGGATAATATAATTGAAACCGCAAGAAAAATAAAAACACTTAAAGGTACCGCCAAAGAATTAAATGTTTCTTATCGTAAATTACAAAGAGATATTACTAGTAATGGATACAAAGATTGGGCAACATTCTTGGAAGCATATGGAATAGAAAAATCAATTTATTCTACAGCAAAAACAAAAAATGATAAATTAAAACTTAATCACAAAATCACATCAATTGAACCTTATGGTATTGTTTCAGTTTATGATTTAACTGTACCTGGATATAAAAATTTTGCAACAGATACTATATTTTCACACAATACTCCCGAAATATCAGCAGCACTTGACATTTATGGTGAAGAATCAACAACCATTGATGAAAATGGTAATATGCTTCAAATATATTCTGAATCAAAACGTATTAAAAGTATTTTGACTGATTTATTTGTAAATGTATTGGATGTTCATACTAATTTACCTATGTGGACTAGGAACACATGTAAATATGGTGATAATTTCGTCTATTTAAAACTTGACCCTGATAAAGGAGTAGTTGGATGTATGCAATTACCGAATGTTGAAATTGAAAGATTGGAAAGAGGTATGCCGGCACAAGGAAGCCGACAAAATGTTGATGAACCTGTTGAAAATAAAGGATTAAGATTTAAATGGAAAGTAAAAGACATGGAGTTTAACTCTTGGGAAATTGCTCATTTTAGATTATTAGGTGATGACAGAAAACTACCTTACGGAACTTCAATGTTGGAAAAAGCAAGACGTATTTGGAAACAATTATTATTATCTGAGGATGCAATGTTAATATATCGAACATCGAGAGCCCCTGAACGTAGGGTGTTTAAAGTATTTGTTGGTAACATGGATGACAAAGATGTGGAGGCGTATGTACAACGTGTTGCTAACAAATTTAAAAGGTCACAGGTTGTAGATTCTCAAACAGGTAATGTTGATATGAGATTTAATCAGATGGCTGTGGATCAAGATTATTTCATTCCTGTAAGGGATGCCGCTCAGGGTAGTCCAATAGAAACTTTGGCGGGTGGAACAAACTTGGGTGAAATTGCCGATATTGAATATATTCAGAAAAAATTATTAACGGCATTAAGAGTTCCAAAAGCATTTTTGGGATTTGAAGAACCTGTTGGAGAAGGTAAAAATTTAAGTTTAATTGATATAAGATTTGCAAGAACAATTAACAGAATACAGAAATGTATGATTGGGGAATTAAATAAAATTGCGATTATACATTTATTTTTATTGGGATTTGAAGATGAGTTATCTAATTTTATATTAAGTTTAACAAATCCATCAACACAGGCTGATTTATTAAAACTTGAAGCGTGGAAAGAAAAAATTGCGGTATATAAAGAGTGTGTCACACCAACCCAAGAGGGTATTTCACCGACATCAGTTAGTTGGGCAAAGAAACATGTTTTAGGATTCTCTGATGATGACATTAAACTTGATTTACAACAACAAAGAATCGAAAGAGCAGTTGGGGCTGAATTGGCGAATAGTGCAACAATTATAACACATACTGGGATATTTGATAATGTTGATAGGCTTTATACGGTAAAAACGGGGACTACTGCGAATCCACCTTCAGGTGGTGGAGGAATGGAATCGATGGGTGGAGCTCCCCCACCACCGCCACCAGGAGGAGAAGGTGAAGCGGGTGGATTACCTGAGAATGAAAAGAGAGATGGATTAAAAATTTTATTAGAATCTGAAAATTTATTGAATGATGAAACTTTCATAGATTTATCAAAAGCAAGGAATTATTTGGGTGAAATGGAAGAACAATTAAAAAAACTATTAAATGATTGATATTTATAATAAAAAACAATTATGAAATTCGGAAAAATTAAATCAAAAATAGATTATGTTTTATTGGAATCATTTAAAAATGAAAACCATTTCAAAGATGAAATGAAATTTTTTAAATCATTGGTATTAGAAAATAAAAACATAAGTAGATTATATTATCTTTACGATGAATTGAAAAATAAAAAAAATGTTGATAAATCAATTGTTAATGATTTTATAAACGAATCAATAACAATTTATGAAAATTTGATTAATAAAATTAACAAGTCTGATATCAGGAGAATCAATGAATGGTTGTTCGATATTGAGATTCAAAATGAATACGAGAATATTGACAACTTGTTTTCAAATGAAGTATTAACAATTGAAGAAAAGATAAAAAGTAAAAAAATATTAACAGAATCATTAACCCAAGTTGAAAAAGTAAAAGATGACTTGATTGAACTCCCAATCAAGTCAATGGTTAATTTGGCGAATAAGACGATTAAGAATTACATCGATAATTTAAATGAATCGGACAGGGAACAGGTATTGTCTTTCTTATCCAAAGATGAAATGGAATTGAAGAAAGAATATGATATCTTAAAAGAGGATACCGTATCAAAATTAATTAAACACAAAAACAATTCAGATAAAGAAACATCAGAAAGAATTGATGAAACAATATCTAAATTGAAATCTGAAAAATTTGATAGATCGACTTATTTGAAAATTAAAAACTTAAATGAGAATCTTTAATCTAACTCAGATTTTTTAATTTTTTCTTTATATATCGCATTATTACGTTGAGAACGTAGAACTACCGATTTTTTGGTAAATTCCTTTCTATTTTTTATTTCACTCATGAGTTTAGTTTTAATAACTTTACTCTTGAATTGTTTTAATGCTTTTTCAATAGGGGTGTGGTTGTCTACTTTAATTATTATCATATTTTTATGTTTTTTTTGACTATCATTTATTTATTACTTATTTTTTTAAAAAAATAAACATTCTTAAAAAAGAAAAGTAATGAAAAAGGGTAAAACCTCAAAGATTCAAGGATTTAAAAATTCAAAAGTTATATACGGTACAGTTGATTCAATAAGTTTAAAATCTGTTTATCTAAATATTCAAACATGGGCTGAACCCATAATTGAAAGTGATAATTGGAATCGTATTGTTTTAAATTTATCAAGATCTATTAAACATACAATATTCAATAATTTAGATAAAATTTATTTTGAAC
>Ga0181344_1000212_pt1 | contig 24499 bp, 37 predicted proteins | sample Su13VDMLBDD_FD_130098 | JGI IMG/M metagenome (GOLD analysis project Ga0181344, IMG submission 130098) | Freshwater viral communities from Lake Michigan, USA - Su13.VD.MLB.D.D | ecosystem: Environmental > Aquatic > Freshwater > Lake | place: USA: Michigan | collected 2013-07-15
AATGTGATACGCAATGCTTTCATGCGTAATTGCGTCATACGATTACTCAAATCGTGAAATTCGTTTGCTTGCATGGTGATTGGTTTTAAAGTTTACTAATTGCGTCCTCGTATGTATCTAAGAACATCTCATCGCCATTCTCAAAATCTGTTACGATATACTCAACATCATGTCCTAGCATTGAACCGATTGTTACACCGTTCTCAAGCGCGATGTAAACATATCCGCTATTCGCGTTGAATCCGATATCCATGATATCTTCACCGTTGCATTGTTCAGCATATGCATCAAAACATTTGCTCAATCCTTTTCCTTCTAGGTAGGCAATGCTACCGCTTAATCCGTTAATTTTCATGGTGACTGTTTTAATTGGTTAAGACGGCATCTTGTGAATGCCGTTTCGATTACTAAAATCTCGTCAGTTAACCTATTTCCAAGCAGTGATTCTGCGCTTGCTTGTGCGTACTAATTTTCCCTCTACGAAGAATCCGATGATTTCGAATTGACCCTCTATTTTGATGATTTTGCTCATGGTGTTTTGGTGTTTGTTGGTTTATTACTCTACTAATTAAATGCTATCCTAATCCTGTATGACTAGCATAAACTTGGCCTGTGCATGCCATTACTACTACGATAGTTACTGCTCCGATGAATAGCCCTACGAATGCTAATTCAACTACTTTTTCAATTGTTCTCATGTGACTGTATTGATTTGGTTAGTGGTGCAGTGCATATCGCTTGCATTAATCAGTCATTCTGACTGCACCATGTTTGCATGTCACGTACAAAGTACTACATGCCGTCTATTAATTCAGCATTCTCAACATCCCGACTAGATGTTGTGCCCAATGTATAAACTAAGTAACGTCCGCACCGCTTGCCCCTACTTAGTTATATATGTCAAAGAACTGTTGTTTTGTTGTTAGCTTGTTCAGTGGTTGGCTTTGTCACCCCCTTTTAATTACTCTTAGCTATCTGAGGTCGTTCCCTCATCTTGTTGAAACAAATTTACTGTAGTTGATTCGGTTATGCAAGCTTTTTCAACAAAAGGAATGCAAAATACGTATTTATACTTAGATCACTCTACGTAGTTATACGTACTGGGCACTAAGTAGTTTTACGTAGTTAAAACACTTTGTATTGCGTCTATTTGTTCGTAAATCGCTGATGATCAGTGAGATATATATACATGCGTAATTTCATACATGGATTTCGTTGGTTCGGGCTGGTTGCGGGGGTTATTCACCCTTTATGAACGTGCACGTTGAATGAATTGAATTCGGACGGACGGCACGAATGGATGCACATCGATGAGTGCATGTCGTTCGGTTGGTTGGTTGGTTGGTATGTGGTATGTGTGTGCGTGACGCAAGGCGACCGATAAGCATACCGACAGACGCGCGACAGATATATACCTACCCATGCGCGGGAGCGATGTATATACCTACCTACCTACAGCTATGACGGTAGGCAAAAAGCTAAAAAGTTTGATCAAAAGTTTAGAAAAGGCTACCCCCCATCCGATTTTTGATCGGTTCTCTTTCGATGGGTGCTTGCGTGAAATGGGTATATTACCCACTACCCCCGAATGTCAGAACAATGTCAAGAATGTCAAGATTGACGATTTAGTGCTGTGTTGATGTTACATGCAAAAGTACCTCCAGCCCAGTCGTAGTAAGGGTTTTCTTCTTCTTAGTGTTAAGATGTTATCTTTTATTCCAATTATAAATAAAAAAAAATATTAGTATATATAGAGAGAATAGTAGGAATAAATAAAAAAAAATATTTTTTTTGCAGAAAAGTCGTCATGTCAACACTAAAAATGGATAACAACCACAGGGTCAACAACTTAGTCGTTTTTAAGTCGACATTTTCTCGACACTGGACCAACATTTCTCGACACAAACCGACATTATCGTATGTAAATAGGCGTAATAGACGTTCTACGTGCTGGATAAGTAAGTGGGTTACTGACGGGATGCGTTATCATAGGATGAACTGTGAAGAGTAGCAGGTTGGTATGTGTTGATGATTCGATCAAGTTTGATCAGATCGTGTTTGTCTCCGAGGTTTATCAGCAGTGGGTGAAGAAGGGTGAGGAGTACACTGTGCGTCAGGTATTGGAGAACGATGGTATTGTCACTGGCGTGTTGCTGAACGAGGTTGTTAATGAGCCTATCTGGCAGAAGTTATTGGGTAGATACCAGGAGCCTGCGTTTAGATTGAATAGATTTAATATCTTTGCAGAAGTAATTACTAACGAACAAGAAGAACAATGGCAACAAAAATGCGCACAGGTCGAATGACCGTTAAGACCACTACAAAGGCTCCAGGAGATCCTGTGAAGGGTGGTGTAAAAAAGCTAACTCCAGTTACTGTTACTGGTGATAAGAATAACGTTTCAGCTGAACAGTGGAAAGCAATGACCAAAGAGCAGCAGTACAGTAATGAAATGTCTAGAAGAAAAGGAACTCCATGGGACCAGTATGTGGGTGGTTTAGGTAAAAAAGGTGGTTCTTCTAAACTGTCTTCTTCTGAACTTGATGCTTGGAACAAGCGTGAATATGAGAGAATGGGCACTAAGATTCTTGCTAAAGAAGTTCGTTATGATAAGAATAATCTATTAAATAAACCTGGGGAGCCAAACCAATACCAAGTTGACTACGCAGACCCAACAAAAGATAAGGGTATTTACGAGATGGCAAGTAGGAAGAAGTTCGCAGAAGAAGGAGCTCCAGTTATGAAAACTAAGAAGTTAACACCTACATCTGCAAAAGCTGAACTTATTCGTCCTGCTAAAAAGAAAGAGATGGTAGCTAAAGCTATAGAAGGACCTAAAGGTCAAGGTCGTCAGTTCAAGAGTGCACCTAAAGCAGGTAAATTTACAAGTGGTAATAGAATTCTTAAATCTGCTGGTACTCCAGGTGGAGGAGCTGAAGGACGCAAGTTCAGAAAAGAAGAGAAATTAGCAGGGGCATATGAACGCAACAAGGCACTTAGAACAAATAACTCACTTTTAGATAGAAACAGTGAGGACAGAACATATAATATGGGTCTAGGTGCTAAGAGCAAAGCTAAAGCTGCTGCATATAAAGATATGCGAAACGAGATCAAAGGTCTTAAGAAAGAGTCTAAAAACCTTTCGGTTAGTGCTGAAGCTAAAAAGGCATATCAAGGTGAATTAAAAACAGCTCTTAAGGACACTAGAAAGTCTTTGAAATTCGAAAAGAAAGAAGCTGCTGGAAAGACTAAGTACTTTACTAAATCAAAAATGGCAGAAACAATTGAGAAGAAGCCAACATCTAAAGGTAAAATGCAAGCTGGAAAGATGCGATATAAGTGATAAATATTTTTTTTTTGAAAAATACTCATCGAAAATTTGGTGGGTATTTTTTTTTATATTATATTCGATCTAGAAACCCAATTAAATAAAATCAATTATGAAGAATGTATTTTTATCGGCAATCATGGTAGCGGTTAGCTTCATGGCCACAGCACAAACTTTTGATTCACCAGTTAGCTACAAGAACTTAGATGCAGCAGAACCGAATACTTGGTTTTTGATTGGAAAGGACAGTTCAATAATGATGATATACGGTCATAAGTCATTTATCAATCAAGTTGCATACGAATGGTTTTCGGAGTATGAATTAGATATTACAGCTCCAGATGAAGTTAAAAAAGATCGTAAAGTAGACGCGAAGATATGGTATGCTCGCAATGAGTTCGGAGGATTACTAAGAATAGGCCTATACGAGGATGAAGATTCTAAGTCACTAGTGGTAGGACTAGCTGAATAACAACCACTCTACATAACTAGACGCACACTTAACGGTGTGCGTTTTTTTATTTATATTTGTCAAAAAAAAAGGTTATGCCATTAGATTCAGGAACACAGTTTATAGGAGTATCAGCAGACGTTAACATGCAGGAGAAAAAGTCAACATTGGCGAATAGTCCTACACAGGTCTATACAATGACTGATATTTCTAACTATGTAATAGATGCATCTAATCCTCCTGTTGAAGAGCAGGTATCTATTGATTCATCTCAGATACTTGCGATGGGAAGAACTCCTATTGAGATACTGGCTGCTCCAGGTGAAGGAAACTACTATATAATAGAGAGAGTTATTGTTGAGTATAATTATAAAACTGCTCCTTATGCACTTCCAACATCACCCACATTGTCATTAACAGGATGCTTTAATTCATTTATACAAGATAAAATTATTACATCTACTACTGATGCATTATGCATTATAAGTGGTAACTTAACCAATACAATTACTGTTGGATCTGGTTCTGGTTCGGTTAAAGTTATATCAACACCAGGTCCAATTAATTCAGGACTATATCTTCAGACTACAAATAATGACAATCCAACTACTGGAGGAGGTTATTTAAATGTAAAAATTACGTACAGAATAGCTGCATTTGGTTAAAATTATCTATATTTGTAAAAAAAATAATGATAGGTATATCGCCATTTAGTTCAAGTATACTTTTGTTCGGTCAGTCTGGAGGTACTCCTGTGGACCCAGACGCACAAGCGTTTATTATTGCTGCAGCTATTACAGACCCTACACAACAGAGTGCTGTCAATCAGTTGGTAGTTGACTTGAAAGGTTACGGTGTATGGACTAAGATGAAAGCGATTTATCCAATGGTTGGCGGTTCTGCAAGTAGCCACAAATTCAATTTGAAAAATCCGTTAGATACTAACGCTGCATTCAGATTAGTATTTAATGGTGGATGGACGCATTCAGCAAGTGGAGCGCAGCCTAATGGCGTTAATGGATATGCTGATACGTTTTTAAATCCATCTATTTCTTTAGCACAAAATTCAACACATTTAAGTTACTACTCAAGAACAAATGCTTTAAATACAAGTCAATTAGAAATAGGTGTATTTCCATTTCCAGTTGGAGGAGTTGGTTCTTCTTGTTTTGGTATATCGTTAAATCTTGCACCGATTGGGCATTTTAGAAATAGAGTTTCAACTTCAACACCATCTACATCTTACATACCAACTGATTCAAGAGGTTTATTTGTTTCAAGTAGAACAATATCAACACAACAAAAAGTATATAAAAATGGGGTTCTTCAAGAAACTGCAAATATAAATTCTAATGGAATTGCAAATCTAAATATTTCAATAGCAGGTATACGAATCGACACAATCACGGTATCTGATTTTAGTGCAAAACAAGTAGCCTTCTCTTCCATTGGCGACGGACTAACCGATACCGAAGCCGCAAATTTCTACACAGCAGTACAAACATTCAACACCACGTTAAATCGCCAAGTACCTTAACATATGATACAAGTAGGACTTTTAACAGAAATACAGAAAGACGAATTAGTAGGTCAAATGTACGATGAGGATAGCTATTTCAATCCTATTCAAGACATCAACAACAACTGGATAATATCCATTGAAGAAATTGAGCAATGCGTTAATACTATTTTTATATGGGTTAAAGAACTTCCTTTAATACCATTTGAGCCTAAACCAAACCCCCCAATAGAATAATTGTTTGTTTTTCTAATAAAAACATCTATATTTGCACCATAATTTAATCAAATATGGTAGTAAAACAGATATTTCTAGACGAAACTGGTAGGAAAAAGCTAAAAAACGGTATTAAAAAGATATCAAACGCTGTTTCCTCAACACTAGGTCCAAGCGGACAAACAGTACTAATCGAATCAGAGAATCATATTGGTGGTGTAACCGTAACAAAGGACGGTGTAACTGTAGCCAGGTCTATAAATTTGTATGACCCAGTAGAGAACTTAGCAGTAATGTTGGTTCGGGAGGCAGCATCGAAGACTGCGTCTTCAGCAGGTGATGGAACAACGACAAGCATCGTGCTAACTGAGGCATTGATCGATGCATTTGACCTATATTTTGACGGATTAACAGCCAGTAAGACTGAGGTACTTCGTCAGATACAGTCTATCGCGGACGATGTGATCAAGGAGATGGGTAGAATGTCTAAGAAGGTGAGTGGCCGTAGGCTTTTAGACGTTGCGACAATATCAGCCAACAACGATGCTGTTATTGGGAAGCTAATATCTGATGTATATTCACAGGTTAGTCATGTTATCGTTGAGAACTCTAAGACAACTAAGACCTACTCAGAGGTAATCAAGGGTATACGAATCAACAGAGGGTGGACATCGAAGTACTTCGTTACTGATCACAAGAAGATGGAGTGCGTGCTTGATGACGCATACGTATTAGTTACTGATCACGAAATCAACAACTTATCAAATATCGAGAACGTGCTTGCGCACGTTCTTAAGGAGAGCAGACCGTTGCTAATCATTGGTCAGCTGTCACCACAGGTTGCTGCTACGTTGAATATGAACGTTATGCAGGGCAAGATAAAGTTCTGTAACATCATTCCACCGAACTTTGGGTATCGTAAGGACGATATGATGACAGATATATCGAAGGCACTTGATGCGCACTACTACTCTGAGGCTACTGGTGATAACTTATCGCTGTGTACGGTTGCAGGGCTTGGTCGTGCGAAGAAGATCATCGTTGGTCAGGATAGCACGATTATTATCAAGCCAGACGATGTAGATGAGAACTTGGCGATGTACATCAGCGAGCTGAAGAAGAGTAAGTGGGAAGAAACATCTGAGGAAGCACTTAAGTTTATCGATGAGCGTATCGCGTCTATATCAGGGGGGATAGGTATTATATATGTAGGAGCAAGCTCTGACATTGAGCAGAAGGAGTTGAGGGATCGTGTTGACGATGCAGTGCTCGCTGTAAAGGCTGCCATTGAGGATGGCGTGTTGCCAGGTGGAGGTGTAGGACTTGCGAACGCGATGAACTCAGTTAGAGACAAGGATAAGTCTGACAGCCGTGGTAGATTATCTGCGATGGATATACTTGTGTCTGCATGCGAGAAGCCTTTCGTTAAGATCTGTGAGAATGCAGGTGAGAACGGTATAGAGATCCTGGATGCTCACAAGTTTTTTGATGATGGTAGCGTAGGTATTGGTTACAACGTGAAGGATGGTGTTGTTGGTGACATGATGAAGATGGGTATTATAGATCCAGCGAAGGTAACTAAGAACGCACTTAAGAATGCGGTGTCTGTTGCCACAACGATAATAAGCACGAATGCAATAATCACAAATGTAAGAGAGAATGAAAGCGTTGAATAACTATATAGTTGTGCGTCCAATAGTAGAGGAGCAGAAGCAGACGGCAAGTGGGTTACTACTTACGGCATCGGAGACAGTGAAGCAGCGTTATCAGAAGGCTGAGGTAGTTGTTTCATGCGAAGAGCATTTGTATCCTAAAGAAGGAGACATCATTGCGTATGATGCCGTGCAGGGACATGACTACAGACACAAGGACGAAGCACTTAGAATCATTCAATATCGGGATGTTGCTTTGATTCTTTAACTTTATTATTGAACTGACGTATCGCGATGGCGAAGGTCTTATCTGCAAAACCAGCATTCTTTCTAAAGATTGGGTTTCTCTGAGGGGTTGTAGGTATTGGCTCTTCGCCATTTAGCTTTTTATATATTGAGGCGATCATCTTCTTAGCCTTGAAGCTTAGCTCAAACAATCTTGACTGAGCCTTTGTTGGTTCACGCCACACACGTATAAGGCCCTTCTCTTTAAGCCTGGCCATCCTGCTATCGTCCCATCTGAATATGTTGTTATATGTATCGAACGTGGTCTTATTGAATAGCATCTCATCATGTAGGAAGAACAGTATCTCAAGCTCTATCATTGTAACTCCGTACTGCCTCTGTGCCCAGTACCTAACTACACGCCAGTACTTCATGAAGGTATAATCTGGGTAGTGTCTTAGTATTCTTTTTCTTTTCTTCTCTGGCTTTACTCCTATGCTTATTCGGTAGTTATCTTTGCTCTTCCTTCTTCCCATAGGGCAAATTTATATTAAAAGTATTACCTTTGCAACTACGATGAGTATATTTCCACGTCCATTAAAGAAGGTCTTAAACAAGATAATACCGTTCTCTCAGGAGGATAAAGTACCTACGTTTAATCTAGGCAGTGGCACAGCTGACAGCACTACATTCTTAAGAGGTGACGGTACATGGTCAGTGCCTAGTGGAGGAAGCAGTGGAATAAAAAGTGGTACGGCTACTTACTCAGTTACTGATGTGTATACCACTACCATAGCAGGAGTAACATCGTACACTACCAATGATGCGTACATTATAAAGTTTAATACAGATAATGTTAATGGTGCTACATTAAACATTAATGGATTAGGAGCTATAAATCTTGTAAAAAATAATGATGTAACTATAATAGGTGGTGATATACGTGTAGGGCAAGAGTTTCTTGTAGTATATGACGGAACTAACTTCCAGATGATTGGAATAGCGCCTAATCAGATGTTTGCATATGTAACAAATGCGGACAGTGTTACAATAAATAAGGGTCAGCCAGTGTATGCATTTGGAGCAGCAGGAGACAGGATGTCTGTTAAGCTTGCGAATAATACAAGTGATGCGACTTCAGCTAAGACTGTAGGACTAGTATTTAGCAGTTCAATTGCACCGAATGGCACAGGATTCATAATCACTCAGGGAGTAATACAGAATTTGAATACATCTATGTATTCAGCAGGAGCTACACTATATGTTGGAGCAACAGCAGGGTCTCTTACATCAACTAAGCCTTATGCTCCAAATCACTTGGTATATGCTGGCATTGTTGAGAGAGCTAATGCTGGAAATGGTCAGATATATGTAAGGGTTCAGAACGGATATGAGTTAGATGAGATTCATGATGTATATATAAATCCAGCTACACTTGCTGATAATGACTTGATTCAGTATGACTCAGCTACATCATTATGGAAAAACGAGAGTCTTTCTACAGCAGGAATACAGCCAACACTAGTAAGTGGAGCTAGTATAAAAACTATTAACTCAACAAGTTTACTAGGAAGTGGTAACATAACTATTAATGGTAATCCATCATTAGGAATAGTTACAGGGATTAATATTACAGGCACATTAGCAGTTAGTAAAAGCGCATCAGTATTAATACCTGCGAATTCAATTACACAGAATACAGTATTAGAAGTATTGTCGAGGGCAATACGTGTTAGTGGCACAGGATCAACAATTTATCATGATTTTTATATAAATACAACTGATTCATTAACAGGTGCAACATTATTAGGTACATTCAATCCGCTACCGTCAACGAACACTTTTGGTCAAGGTATGCGCCAATTATTTATAGATACATCAGTAAATCAATTATCTGTAGTATTTTCTGGGGCAACAATAGGTACAGATTATGTTAATTCATTAACATCAACAATCACATTTAATCCTTCAAATAATTATTACATTATTTTTGCAGTAAAATTATTTAATACAGGTGATACAAGCAGAACGCAATTTGGATTAATAAAAAAATATGTATAATATAACTAAAATAGATGGTGGTTTTATATTAAATGATACTGAGTATATGTTTGATGAATTTAGAACACACAACTCTATAAGTGAAACACAAGCTCATGTATATACAACTAATAGTATAATACTACTTGATTTGAGTTGCACTATAGAAAGCACTTCATTTACAGATATAAATAGCTTTTTAACCAATCTGTACATATAATATTTTTATTTATATTTGTAGCATGAAAAAATATCCATATAACAAACCAATGGTTTCATATGACACTTACATTGATAAGTTGGTACGTATGAAGAAAGATATTAAGGCCGCCAAAGAAATGAAAGAAGAAATGGGTGAGGCTGTTATTAAGATGTCCGTTATGGGCATGATGGGTAACGTAAAAAAAATGAAATGATCCAGAAGATAAAGAAGCAGGAAGGTCTTGGTGACACTGTTGCTTTTTTAACTGAAGTCACAGGAATAAGCTATGCTGTTAAGAAGGCCGTTGAGCTAGGTATAGTTGAAGACTGTGGATGTAGCAAGAGACAAAAAAAACTAAATGAACTAGTCAGTTATGGCAGGAAAGACGGCTAAGTACTACGCAGCAAATCCAGAAGCAAGAAAGAAAAGACTGGAGCAGCAGAAGGAGTACAATAAAACTGAGAAGGGACTAAAGCTTAGAGTTGAAGCAAATGCAGGACGCAAGAAGCTAGGATTGAAAAAAGGAGATGTTCGGGATGCAAGTCATACTAAAGATGGTAAAGTTGTACCAGAACATAGAAGTAAAAATAGAGCAAGAAAAGGTTTAAAATAAAAGACATGGCAAACTCATACGGAGAAATATTAACAGCACGCGGAGGATCTTATATACTTAACACAACTGATCCATTTCAATCAGAATTAGTTTATTCTATTGTAACTCTTGAGAATACTGTATTTGATACATTAGAGTGTACAAATAGAAATGGAGTTGTTACAAATGTTTTAAATGACCACATAGCTAACGCAGGTGCAGCAGTAAAGACAGGTGCAATTATTACACCTATGAATGTTGAGGCTCCATTCTCAAAGATTCAATTGACTAGTGGAAGTGTAATGTTAGTACTTAAATAAAACATGGCTGCTTTGGATCTAATAGCAATTATTAAAAAGCATGGATCTATGGGTGTCTTAGTATCCTGGTTACTTTGGACAAACATGCGATTAAATTCTGTAGAGAATAAGCTTTATATGTGTTACGATAAGATTGGTCAGACATCGAAGATTGATAACTACAGAACAAGATACAATACTCCACAAGAGTTGTACGCTGTTCTACCAAATGAAATTAAAATAAAGAAAAAGGATGCTTAGAGTCCTAATTTTATTAGTTCTATTATCTTCTTGTTCAGCTGAAAGGCACTTAGCTAAAGCAAAGAAACATATAGAGATAGCAAAGTCAAAAGGAGCTGTTATAGTTCCAGATACTGTCTGGCACTACAGCTATGACCTAGATACTGTATATAACGTATCAAACAACTCATACGAGACTAAGTTAGTCCTTAAAGACAGCTTTCCATACTTAGTTACCAATACTATTAAAACATATATGTCTAGACAAGAACGTCTAGCTATAAGAGATCAGTTTAAGCATCTTGAGAGAATGATTAAGTTGCAGAACGATAGTATTAGACAGTTATTGAAGTATCAGTATAAGAACAATAAACAAAACAAAAAGACTGATAGAACTATATCAAGACAAGAGAACAAGAGTAATCCATGGGCATGGGTATCTTTAGCGGCAATCGCGTTATTAACTATTATAATTTTAAAGTATGGGAAATCTAGAACTGTCTAAGATCAAACAAGTTCCTTTATCTAGTTCACAGTATATAAAAGAAGAGACTAAGAAACTTCAGATTGTGTTACACCACACAGCTGGAAATTCGTCTGGTCCTGGAACTATTAAGATGTGGGACAACGATGATAGAGGTCGTATAGCTACATGTATAACAATATCTGGTAAAGGATTGTCTAGAGATACATATGACGGAGAGATATGCCAAGCGTTCTCATCTAAGTACTGGGCTTATCATCTTGGCATCAAGCCAGAGGTATTTAGAGCTAATGCCGTTCCTTATAGATCACTTGATCCACTTGCAATAGGCATTGAGATATGTAACTGGGGGCCACTTGAGAAGAGAGGAGACAAGTTCTATAACTACGTTGACAGAGTAGTTCCTGCTGATCAGGTATGTGAGCTAGAGACTAAATATAAAGGACATAAGTACTACCACGCATACACTGATGCTCAGATTGAGTCAGTAAGGCAGCTGCTTATTTACTGGAATAAGGTACATGGTATTCCACTTGATTATAATGAAGATGATATGTGGAAGGTATCTACTAATGCATTGAAGGCTGTACCAGGAGTATATACTCATAACTCTTACAGAAAAGACAAGAGTGACATATCTCCACAGCCTAAGATGATTGAAATGTTGAAATCCCTAAAATAGATAAGTATGAAAAAAGAACAAATCCTAGGAATTGTACGTCACTTCTTGACTTTTGTCGGAGGTATCGTAGTTGTTAAAGGTTACATGAGCGATGCAATTGTAACTGAAATTACTGGTGCTGTAATGACTCTTGCTGGAGCCATTTGGTCAGTATTTGACAAGAAGTAATGAAGATTAGAAATTCATGGAAATCATCTCACAAACAGTGGGATAAGATAGCACTGAGATTAAGACTCGGTGCTATTGATTTTTTCACTATTGAGGTTGACATATCTAGAGATTTTTATTTATTTACTATTCTTAACTTTACAATAAAGAATAGATAGAATGGCAAAGATAAAATCACAAGATTCAGCAAAGCTAGCAAAGACTCATGTAGAGCGCCCAGGTGTTCATGCTAAGACGAAGGTATCTAAACTTAAGAGCAGCAAGAACTATAAGAAATCCTACAGAGGGCAAGGAAGATAGTTATGGGATATATTGAACATAACTTTTTCCCACTTAAGGTATTCGTTAGAAACGAGTACATGTATCAGAACACTAAAGGTCATGGAGAGTTTACTCCAGGAGTAATAATATCTGTAAGATGTATGCCTGGGCAGGCTGCATTATTTCAAGTGCTTCTTGAGAATGGTGTCCTAAGAGATAAGTTACCATCTCACGCACTACTGACAGAAGCTAAGCTGCCAGACCCAGACCTTCCATTCCATTACTTACAGATATGGAACTGTTTTTCATATAATTTCACTTTGCTTCATTTATCATATCTATACGATACTCGTGTGGATGTATATATGAAGGACAAGAACTTCTACTCTGGCAGTTACTACGCTACAATTAACTGGGGTTCTAATGATATCAATACAGATATATCATTAGCAGAGGATCCATTAGAGCACAAGAGTCACCATATTATTTTACTAGACAACGGTCAGATTGCTTTGCAGCCTAACAACCGTATTAAGTGGTCGGAGCCATCGTTTGTAACTAAGCCGTTCCCTGAGAAACCAGATTACTTAGTTAATAAAGATTACTATAACTGCGAGGGATTTGATAAGTGGCACACTGAGGACTCAGATAGGATGTTCTATGACAATGAGTAAAAATTAGTATATTTGCACCATGGGAAAGATTAATAACTATGCTATTGGTACATTAAATCCAGGCGATAAGATATTAGCATCTGATGCAGAAACAGGTGCAACTAAGAACGTTACACCTCAAGAGATAATTGATTTAGAGCGTTCATCTAAAGTTTATAGAGCGTTCTTGACTCAGACTGGAATTACTGCGCCAGTGGCAACTCTTGTTCAAGGTAATACCATTACTGGAACTTGGTCATACACTTCAGTAGGTACTTACTTGTTTACTGTAACATCTGGGAATCTTGGGAACCATACAGCTCTTATATTTTCACCTTCTGCTGATGGTGAAACTCAGTTGGGTTATGGTGTAACTCCTCCAACTCTTATATCTTTAATATCCACAACATCAGGAACACTTACAAATGGTTTGATGAATAAAATGTTTATTGAGATTACAACATACGACTTATAACAAATTTGTACTAAATTTGTGACAAATTAAATTAAATTAAAATGAGTAAAACTAAAGTACTTACAGCTGAAGAGCTAGAAAAGTTTAAAGCTGCACGAACAAACTACTATCAACTAAGAGAGCACTTAGCTGATATCACCATTACAGAAGAAAGACTTAAGACTGATAAGCAGACAACGCTTATTAACTTAGATATTGCTCATAATGATTTAGCTGAAGTTCATAAAGAGATCCATGAGAAGTATGGTGAAGGAAATGTGAACTTACAGACTGGTGAGATATCATGATAATCCGTAAGATTTCCATAGGGACAGATCCACTAAACGCTATGCACTTCCAGGTTGGAAAGCCTGTTATGGGAGGTGAGTACGTTGTATTTGATATTATCAGAAATGATGATGGACTATACGATGTATGGGTAGAGAAGGATGGTGAAGCTGTTAAGTGGAAGTCTATAGGGTCTACTGTTCCAGTATCGATAGAGTACAATATCAATTTCTAATGAGATCTCCTCACTATTTTATAATACGTCCTCAAGGAGGTGTAAGATATGATGCGTCAAAGAACTTGAGTGGGAAGGACTTCATCATGTCTTCATCTCAAGAGGACCATAGATATACTAACAGGGTTGGTATAGTTGTAGCTACTCCAATAGGCTACACAGGAGAGATATCTGAAGGAGATCACGTTATAGTTCACCATAATGTTTTTAGGTTGTACTATGATATGAAAGGTGTAGAACGTTCTAGCTGGAACTTCTACGAGGATGACATTTTTATGGTTGAGTTTGATCAGTTGTTCTTGTATAAGAAACCAGAAGGCAACTGGAGCGCTCCGTATCCATACTGTTTTATTAAGCCAGTGCTACACGAGAATAAAGAAGGAGAGCTATCAAGTACTGATGTTGAACTTGCTTTGCATGGATATGTAGAGTACGTGCCTAATAACGATATAGTTAAGAAAGGTGATTTTATTTCATTTAGACCAGAGTCAGAGTACGAGTTTAATATAGATGGTGATAAGTTGTACAGAATGAAAATGAATAACTTATGCTTGAAAATCTAAAAGATAAAAAAGACAGAGTACTACGTGCGGCAGAGAAGTCTGTTGACGAGCTTATTAAGGTATTGGAGCAGCCTATTGTCAACTACTCTATTGATGATGATCTATCAGCTGACAAGATGAAGAACGCAGCGGCTGCGAAGAGACTAGCGTTTGAGGATGCACTATCTATACTTGAGCGAATAGATGCTGAACGAGCAAAAGAATCTGAGTCTGAAGTTAAGATTATCGTAAGTGGTAATGGTGGATTTGCAGAGGGAAGGGCTAAGAACAATGGAAAAAAGTAGCGGATACGATCTATATATACTAAACAACGATCATGTAAACAAACAGATCCGTACAGGTAGAAATGCGTCTAAGTCTTGGGAGTATGGGTACGATAAAGACTACGATGTAGTAGTAATATCTAAAGACGGCACTATAGGAGATATATACTATATCAATGGTATCAATATCGCACTACCTAAGACTCCTAAAGACTTAGACACTGGTAGTAATAGATGGCAACCAGAAGAATATCCAAAAGAACTTCAGAAGATTAAGACATCGTTTGAGTGGTCTAGACGTGACAATACATTTAAGTCAAGATGGATTGAATATATAGAGCGAGAGTTCGACAGAAGAGAGCTAGGCCATTGGTTCATCAATAATGGGAAACCTACATATATAACAGGTACGCACTATATGTACCTTCAGTGGTCTAAGATTGATGTTGGTCTTCCAGATTTCCGTGAATCTAACAGGATATTCTATATATTTTGGGAGGCATGTAAGGCTGACGCAAGAAGCTATGGAATGTGTTATCTTAAAAACAGACGTAGTGGATTCTCGTTTATGAGCTCTGGTGAGATAGGCAACTTAGGTACAATATCTAAGGATTCTAGGCTTGGTATACTATCTAAGACTGGTACGGATGCTAAGAAGATGTTTACAGACAAGGTTGTTCCAATAGTTAGGAACTACCCATTCTTCTTTAAGCCTGTGCAGGATGGTATGGACAATCCAAAGACAGAACTATCGTTTAGGGTTCCTGCTTCAAAGATTACTAAAAAGAGTATGAACGAAGAGCATACTGATGATATAGAGGGTCTTGATACTACTATAGATTGGAAGAATACTGCTGACAACTCATACGATGGTGAAAAGCTACTTATGCTGATTCATGATGAATCTGGAAAGTGGTTAAAGCCAGACAACATATTAAACAACTGGCGTGTAACAAAGACCTGTCTTCGACTAGGTTCTAAGGTTATTGGTAAGTGTATGATGGGATCAACATCCAACGCATTGTCTAAGGGTGGTGATAACTTCAAGAAGTTATACGCAGACTCTAATCCAAAACAAAGATCAGCTAACGGACAGACTAAGTCAGGTCTGTACAGCTTGTTTATACCTATGGAGTGGAACTTTGAGGGGTACATTGATCAGTATGGATTTCCAGTGTTTGAGGATCCAAAGACTCCAGTTGTCGGTATGGATGGGGAGATGATATACAACGGTGTAATTACTTATTGGAATAATGAGGTAGCTGCACTTAAGAATGATGCTGACGCACTTAACGAGTTCTACAGACAGTATCCAAGAACAGAGTCTCACGCATTTCGTGATGAGTCTAAGCAGTCGTTGTATAACTTATCTAAGATATATCAGCAGATTGATTATAACGACTCACTAATAAAGGAAAGAGTACTTACTAAAGGTAACTTCCATTGGAGAGATGGAGTGCTTGACTCTGAGGTTATATGGACCCCAGACCCAGGCGGTAAGTTCACTGTATCTTGGCTGCCTCCACCAGAGCTAAGAAACAAAGTTATAACAGATAGGCATGGGAAGAAACGCCCTGGTAACGAACACTTAGGTGCGTTTGGTTGTGACCCTTACGATATATCTGGTACTGTTGGAGGAGGAGGATCAAACGGTGCTCTTCACGGACTTACTGGATTCCATATGGAGCCAAAAGCTCCAACTAATCAGTTTATATTAGAGTACGTAACAAGGACACAGACAGCGGAGATTTTTTTTGAAGATGTGCTTATGGCGATCATTTTTTATGGAATGCCTATACTTATTGAGAATAATAAGACTAGACTTCTATACCATATAAAGGATAGAGGATATAGAGGTTACTCTATGAATAGACCAGATAAGCACATAACTAAGCTATCTAAGACAGAGTTAGAGCTTGGTGGTATACCTAACTCATCTGAGGACGTAAAACAGTCTCACGCATCATCTATTGGCACGTATATTGAACAATATGTCGGGTATGATCAAGAGGGAACGTACAGAGAACCTGATGAGATGGGTAACATGTACTTCACAAAGACTCTTGAGGATTGGGCTAGATTTGACATAAACAATCGGACAAAGCATGATGCCTCGATTAGTTCTGGACTTGCTATTATGGCTACTAGGAAGAACATGTTTCAGGTCAAAGAGGAAAAGTCAAAAATAAATATTAATTTTGTCAGATACAACAACAGTGGCAACAGAAGTCAATTAAAAAAATAATGGATAGTAAACCATCAGTAATTATAAGCAGCTCTCCGTTTCCGAACCAATACGCAACAGATGCAGAGAAAAAAACTCAGGACTATGGTTTAAGAGTTGGTAAGGCAATTGAGGGCGAGTGGTTTAAAAGAGTTAATGCAGGGAGTTGCAGGTACTACGATCAATACCTAGAGTTTCATAAACTTAGGCTATATGCTCGTGGAATACAACCGACTCAAATGTACAAGGATTTACTATCAGTTGATGGTGACTTATCGTATATGAATCTTGATTGGAAGCCAGTTCCAATTATCCCTAAGTTTGTTGACATTGTTGTAAATGGTATGGCTGATAGGCTGTACTCTATCAAGGCTGAATCACAGGATATTAATTCAGCAGAAAAGAAGAATATGTTCCAAGAGATGGTCGAGGCTGATATGTTAGCTAAAGACTTCTTAGTTCAGACTAAAGAACAGTTTGGAATTGATGCATTCAACGTACCACAGGAAGAGCTTCCAGAGAACGATGAGGAGCTTGCTCTATATATGCAGCTTAAGTACAAGCCATCTATTGAGATAGCTGAAGAGGTTGCTATTAATACTCTTCTTGATATGAACGATTACAAGGATGTAATCAAGACTCAAGTAGATAAAGATTTAACTGAGATAGGAATAGGTGTAGTTAAGCACTCGTTCTTAGCTGGTGCTGGACTTGAGATAGAGTATGTTGATCCAGCATCTATTATTTACAGTTACACAGAGAAGCCAGACTTCTCTGATATATACTATGTTGGTGAAGTTAAGCAAGTACATTATACAGAAATTAGAAAGATCAACCCATCTGTTACAGATGAGACTCTTAAGGATATCAAGAACTCTGGATCAGCTTGGTATAACTACTACCCTATTATCAGAACTTTCCAGGACGATGTTTTTGATGACGAGGTTGTAACGTTGTTGTACTTCAACTATAAGACTGAGAAGAGATTCGTATACAAGAAGAAGTACTTAGAGAATGGTGGTGAGAGAGTCATAAGACGTGACGAGACATTTAATCCTGAAGCAGGAAATGAAATGTTTGAGCGTGTTGACGTAGTTAAAGATGTATGGTACGAAGGTGTATTAGTTCTTGGTACTAATATCATGCTTAAGTGGGAGATGCTTGAGAATATGGTACGTCCTGACGCTGCTACACAGAAAGCATTATCTAACTATGTGATGTTTGCACCAAGTATGTACAAGGGTCAGATACAGTCTTTAGTTAAGAGAATGATTCCTTTTGCTGATCAGATACAGCTTACGCATCTTAAGCTACAGCAGGTAATGGCTAGAGTTGTTCCTGATGGGGTATTTATTGATGCGGACGGTATATCAGAGGTTGATCTTGGTACTGGCGCAGCATATAATCCAGAGGATGCACTTAAGTTATACTTCCAGACTGGATCGGTAGTTGGTAGAAGCTATACTGGTGACGGTGAGTTTAACAACGCACGAGTTCCAATTCAAGAGTTAGTAAGCAACAGTGGTCAGAGTAAGATGGCGGCATTGATAAGTAACTATAACTATAACTTGAATATGATCCGCGATGTCACAGGCCTTAATGAGGCCCGTGATGGATCTACACCAGACCCTAACGCACTAGTAGGTGTACAGAAGATGGCCGCATTGAACAGTAACGTTGCTACTCGTCACATACTTCAAGGAGGATTGATGATTACTAAGCGTCTTGCAGAATGTGTATCTCTAAGAGTGAATGACATACTTCAGTACGCTGACTTCAGAGATGAGTTCGCTATGCAGATAGGTAAGTATAACTTGGCTATTTTAGAAGATATCAAGGATTTATACTTACATTCATTTGGAATATTTATAGAGGTAGAACCTGATCAAGAAGAGAAACAACAGCTTGAGGCTAATATACAGATATCACTTAGTAGAGATCAGATTGATCTTGAAGATGCTATTGATATACGCATGATTAAGAACCTTAAGCTAGCTAATGAGATGCTTAAAGTAAAACGTAAGCGTAAGTTAGAGAAGCAACAGCAGCGTGAAGATATGCAGCAACAGATGCAGATGCAGATTAACATGCAATCGCAAGAAGCAGCAGCTCAACAAAAACAGATGACTGCTCAGACAGAAGCTCAGGCTAAGATTGCTATCAAGCAGAATGAAGCTCAACTTGAGATGCAGAAGATGCAGTTTGAGGTTGATAAGAAGAAGGAGCTTATGGAACTTGAGTTCCAGTACAATATGCAACTTAAAGGTATTGAGACTGATGGACTAATGAAGCGAGAGAAAGAGCGTGAGAAGGCTAAGGACAAGCGTGTTGATTTACAAGCTGAACGTCAGTCAGAGCTAATTAACCAGAGAAAGAACAATCTCCCACCAGTTAAGTTTGAGAGTACAGAGGACTCTTTAGATGACTTCGATTTGGGATCATTTGAACCTAGATAATATGAGAAAGAATAAGATGAAATTTAATCCATATGTATCTGGCACTGCTGGAAAATCTGGATTTGATGTTAACTACGGAGTATCAGTTAATAAAGGCCCAGTTACTTTAGATATTAGCCAAAGTAGAGGAACTGGATATATGCCTGAGACTGATATAAGTATGACAGTTAATATACCTATCACAAAGAGAGTGAAGCATAAAGGAAAAAAACTATAATGAAAAAGGGACTATACGCAAACATTCACGCTAAGAGAAAGCGAATCGAGCAAGGTTCAGGTGAGTCTATGCGCAAGCCAGGAGCTAAAGGTGCCCCTACAGCTAGTGCATTTAAGAAAGCAGCAAAAAAAGCTAAGAAGAAATGAAAGACTCAAGATTAGCACGAGCTGGAGTTGAAGGGTTCAATAAGCCTAAAAGAACTCCTAGTCATCCAACTAAGTCACACATTGTTGTAGCTAAAGAGGGTGACCAAATCAAGACGATACGTTTTGGACAGCAAGGGGTAAAGACTAATCAAACAGTTGGGCAACGCGAGGCTTTCAAGAGAAGACACGCTAAGAATATATCTAAGGGTAAGATGTCAGCAGCGTATTGGTCTGATAAAATTAAGTGGAGTCCAAGCAAAACTGCATCACCAAGTAAGAAATGGATTAAAGGATCATGAAGAAACTAACAGCACCAAAACCGAAATCACCTACTAAACCTAAGTCTCCAAAGACTACTAAAATTAAGCAGCCAAAGAAACCTAGAAAGCTGTATTAATTTTTTAATTAATTTTGCAATAATTTAAATCAAATAAAATGGAAGGAGAATTTAAAGTACGAGCTGTTGACTTTGAAGAAAAGTCACTAGTTGAATTAGAGACTGAACTTGTTGAGCAGCATGAACGTGAAGTAGCAGAACAGAACCAGGATGCTGTTGTTGAAAATACACCAGAGTTAGAACAACCTGTAAATGAAGCTGCTTATAATATAGATGACGAAGTGGTTGTTAACCACATTCGTAGTAAGTACGGAAGAGAGGTTAGCTCGATAGATGAGTTACTTCAAGAACGAGTCGTTCAAGAAGAACTAGATGCTGATGTAGCTGCCTTTAATAAGTACAAGAAAGAAACTGGGCGAGGATTAGATGACTTCTTGAAGTTGAATAGAAACTTTGATGATGAAGATCCGAACCGAGTACTATCTGACTTCTACCGTGAAAGCGGTTATGATGATGAGGACATAGAATACAAGATGAGTATGTTCTCGTATGATGAGGATCTTGATAGCGATCAAGAGATTAAACAGAAGAAGTTAGAAAGAAAACAAGAGCTGAAGAAGGCGATTAAGTACTTTAGCGATCTTAAGGAACAGTACAAGGTTCCTCTTGAGTCAAGAGAAAGCTTTGTTCCACAAGAAGAGCGAGAGTCTTATGAGTCTTATCAAGCATATAAACAAGCTGAATCTGCGCAGCTAGAGGAACAGCAGAAGAAGTCAATGTACTTCCAGCAGAAGACTGAGGAGTTGTTTTCAAAGTTCGAAGGTTTCGGATTTAATATAGATGAAAACACTAAGTTAGTCTACAAGCCTGGGGATGCAGATGAAATCAAGAATCGTCAGTCGAATCTTAATAATTTTATTACTAAGTTTCTAGACGAAAACGGATACATCAATGACACTGAAGGGTTCCACAAGGCTATAGCGATGGCTATGGATCCTGATAAGACAGCTAGGTTTTTCTATGAAAAAGGAAAAGCTGATGCGGTTACGGATTTTGAGAAGGAGTCTAAGAACATTAATATGGTTCGAAAGTCACCTGCTGCAACTCCGAAAGAGGGTCTACAGATCAGAGTAGTAGAGGAAGGCTATGATGGTAGATTAAGAATTAAAAAACGTTAAAACTAAAACAAAATGGCTGGTTCATTAAACACTCCAGGGTATGACTTGCAACCGAGTTCGGTTAAAGCAACTCTACCTACTAACTATTTAGGAAGCAATCAATTCAACTTCTTAAATCAGTATTTACCTGACACTTACGAAACAGAATTCGAGCGTTACGGTAACCGTTCAATCGCTTCTTTCTTGCGTAACGTAAGTGCAGAAATTCCTTCTGCGTCTGACTTGATCAAGTGGGCAGAACAAGGACGTTTGCATACTAAGTACACTAACTGTACTTCAGGAGCAGCTGCTGCATCAGATACAGCTACTTGGACAGTTAATGATACAGATTCTTCTGGTAATTACTTAAACTGTAACTTCCGAGTAGGACAAACTGTATTCCTTTCTTCTAATGGAGCTAACTTAGCAGATAAAGCATATATTACTGCTGTTACTGCTGCATCTGGATCTTCAACAGCTTCTACTTTTACTGTAGCTTACTATGCTGGAGGTGGACAAACAATTGTTGCTGCTACTGCATCAACAGCATTTGTATATGGTTCTGAATTCCAAAAAGGATCAACTGGAATGTCTGGTTCTTTAGATCCAGTAGATGACATCTTCGAAGTTAAGCCTGTTATCATCAAAGATAAGTTTGAAGTATCTGGATCAGATATGGCTCAAATCGGATGGGTAGAAGTAACTACTGAGAATGGAGCTACAGGATACCTTTGGTACGTTAAAGCTGAGCATGAGACTCGTCTACGTTTTGAAGATTACCTTGAAATGATGATGATTGAGCACGTTCCAACTGAATCTGCTTCAGGTGTAGCTGCATCAGCTCTTGGATCTAACTCTGGATCTCAAGGTTTATTCGATGCTATCGAAGATCGCGGTAACGTATGGTCTGGAGGTAATCCATCTACTCTTGGTGAGTTTGACGATATCGTTGCTCGTCTTGATAAGCAAGGTGCTATCGCTGAAAACGTATTGTTCGTTAATCGTGAGTTCTCTTTCGATATCGATGATATGTTAGCTGCTCAAAACTCTTACGGAGTTGGTGGTACTTCTTACGGTCTATTTGACAACGATAAAGATATGGCTCTTAACTTAGGGTTCACTTCTTTCCGCCGTGGTTATGACTTCTACAAGTCTGACTGGAAGTACTTAAATGATGCTGCTCTTCGCGGAGGTATCGTTGGTGGTGCTGTAAATGGTGTTCTTATCCCTGCTGGTACTATGTCAGTATATGACCAAGTAATGGGTAAAAACATGAAGCGTCCATTCTTACACGTTCGTTACCGTGCAAATGAGGCTGAGAATCGTAAGATGAAAACTTGGGTTACAGGTTCTGCTGGTGGTGCTGCTACTAGCGACTTGGATGCAATGCAAGTTAACTTCTTGTCTGAGCGTGCACTTTGTACACTAGGAGCAAACAACTTTGTATTGTTCAAAGACTAATAGTTCAATTGAGAGGGATGAAATACTCCCTCTCTTTTTTTTTATTTTAATTTAAATTAAGTATAATGAAAACACAAGAGAAAACCTCTAAGGATAAGGTCTATATTCTTAATCAAAGCAAAAATCCAGTAAGCTTCTTTGTTCAGTCAAGAAGCAATAAGCGAAGACAGTTACTTCATTTTGATGAAGAGAAAGGAATCAATAGAGCACTTCGTTATTCAAAAAATCAACGATCAATATTTGAAGATGAGCAGGATGGAACTGCTATTCTTGAACCTATTGTAATGGAGGATGGAAAAGTAAACGTACCAAGAAACAATCCATTGCTTCAGAAATTTATGGATATACATCCAGATAATATAGCTAATGGAGGTACATTGTTTTATGAGTTTGATCCACAGAAAGTAGCAGAAGATAGAGTTAGAAATCTTAATCTAGAAGTAGATGCTCTTATTGCTGCACGTTCATTAGATTTAGATGTAATGAAGGCTATTGCTCGTGTTCATTTAGATGTAAATATTGATAAGATGACATCATCTGAGATTAAGCACGATATTTTATTATTTGCTAAAAACTATCCAGAAGATTTCTTATATGCTATTGAAGATCCAGATATTAGTGTAAATGATATTGCATCACGAGCATTTAATGAAGGGTTTATAACATTTAGAGCTGGAAAGGATATCCATTATAACTTAAAGAATAACAAGAAGAAAATTCTAACAGTCCCATTTGGTGAGCGTAAGGAAGATGTATTTATGTCGTGGCTTAAGTCAAATGATGGTTTAGAGTTTTATATGTTCTTAGAGAAAGAGTTCAACGAGAATTAAATTCTTACATTTCAGGATTAGGTACAAAATAGGTCGATTTTAACATCGGCCTTTTTTATTATCTTTGTACTTTATTAACCCATTAATTTTTTACAAAATGGAAAAGTTTATTTATATCCCAGTTGGTGTATATGGAGATCAAATGGTTTCTGCTACAAATGTTATGTTTATTTATGAAGATGGCGCAGGTGCTACTGAAACAATTATTTATTATGTTAATGGAAGTGGTGTTGTGCTTACACATGAGTCTGATCCATCATACATTGTAAAGGATGCTATTCAAGACGCAATCAAAGCAGCACTTCAAACATCTTGGACAAATGTTGCTCCAGTAACAGTTTCTACAAAATTAGAATTTACTGATATTAGTAATTATGTTCCTGCATAATACAACTACTATTATGAATTATGGAGGTCACATATTGTGACCTCTTTTTTTTTATTATATTTGCACTATGATAGACAGCGTAAGAAATACAGTACTATCCGTAATAAGTAAGGATAATCGTGGATACATAACTCCAATGGAATTTAATCTATTTGCAAAACAATCGCAAATGGAGATATTTGATGGGTTAATGAATAAGTATAGTGCAGCTATTAATGCACAGAACGCAAGATCTTATAACGCTGGATATACTGATATTCCTAAAAAACTTACAGAAATAATAGAGTTGTTCTCTACGTATGGAGCACTTCAGTTTAATAATACATATGCTAAATTCTCAACTCCTAGCGACTGTTATTATTTAGATAAGGTGTTATATAATAATAGCGTGGAGATTGAAAAGGTATCACATAGCAAGATACATAATTTATTAGCTTCAAACATTGCAGCACCTACTGTTTCATATCC
>Ga0181344_1000213_pt1 | contig 24497 bp, 28 predicted proteins | sample Su13VDMLBDD_FD_130098 | JGI IMG/M metagenome (GOLD analysis project Ga0181344, IMG submission 130098) | Freshwater viral communities from Lake Michigan, USA - Su13.VD.MLB.D.D | ecosystem: Environmental > Aquatic > Freshwater > Lake | place: USA: Michigan | collected 2013-07-15
ACATCCGCGGTACGAACGGCTCTGGTAAGACTACAGCAGTACGCGCTATCATGAATTACCTGAAGCACTACAAAGATGTTGAGACCTCTAATGGGGTTTTCCTACACGTCTATCACACACCTATCGGCGAGGCAGTAGCCTTTGTCGGTAAGTATGAGGGTGCGGTAACTGGAGGGGTTGATCGGGTTCGTCACGTTCGTGATGTTGTACCCGCTTGCGCTGAGATTATCCCTTACGGTCATATCGTCCTGGAAGGTTTGTTGATGTCTGGACTCCAGCAGCTGACCAAAGATATCGCTGATGCGTGCACAGGCTATGGTGAATTTCATGCTTTGACTTTAGACACCCCCAGTGCTCAGTGCGTAGCTCAAACGATGAGCCGACGCGCTCTTGCAGGTAATGATAAACCCTTTGACCCAGCAAAGTCTTTGCTTCCAAAATACCGCGCAGTTGAGCTGGCTCATTTGAAAATGAAGTCGTGGGGTATGGACGCTAGATTGGTGTCGCAGCGTGACGCGGTAATCACAGCATTAGGGTTTTTAGGGGTTGTCGTTACACCTCAGAACGTTAAAATTTAATCTTAAATAACGGAGCAAGTATGTCAAACGTGGTTATTTCAGTACGAGGGTCTAACGGTGCGGGCAAGACGTGGGTAGCCCGTAAAGTGATGGATAGAGCTGAGGACGATTTCAAAAAGAAGATTACTTTGGACAATGGCGTGTTGGTCAATGTCTACAAGAACTTCGTCATTCTAGGCTCTTATGATCGTGTATGCGGAGGGTGCGATACAATCAAAACCCCGCAGATGGTCTGGGACGCTGTCGTTGAGTGCGCAGGGTTTACGAATGTGATCTATGAGGGCGTGATTGTTGGTAATGTGTACGAGCCTACAATCTTGCTGAACGAGCGGCTCAAGATGATCGGGGCTAGAATCGTACCTGTTTGCCTCAACACTCCATTCGAGCAGTGCGTGGCGAACGTGAATGCTAGACGAGCGGTAGAAGGTAAGCCTCCAATTGAAAAGACCGATAACATCTTGACAAACGACAAAAAGAATATCTCATCAGCTAAAAAGCTCCATGCCGCAGGGTTGAACCCGCACTGGGTCAGTGCTGAGGAAGCCGTTGAAGTTATCTGCAAGGAACTAGGCTATGTTTGATAATCTGGCAGGTCTGCCTAATCCATTGATGATGACGAAGCTGGCTTACTTCGTTGATGAGCGTGAGCATGTAAGGCGCGAGCGTGATGCTGGGGCTCCCAGACCTTGGACTGAGGATAAGATACTTGACACGTACCGCTTCTGCAACGTACGTCGTCGTGACGATCGTGTATCCAAGTGGATCATAGACCATATCATTGAGTCGAATAAAGATTCTCCACATCTTTGGTTTCAACTCTGCTGCGCTCGCTTAATCAACTGGCCACCGACAATCCAGCATCTAATGGACGAGCAAGTTTGGCCGACTCATATGTTTGACCCTGTATGGTTCGGTCATGCGATTGATGAGCGTGTAGCCTCAGGTCAAAAGACTTGGACTGGTGCCTATATCATCACTGCGCGGCATGTACCTGAAGGTATGGGTAAGGGGCTGTGGGTAGCTCAAGCGATGCTGGAAAATGCGTTGAAAGCTGATAAGAGAATCGTGTATGATACTATTGAAGAAACGATGGAAGCTTTCAAAGGGTTGTACGGTTTCGGCACTTTCATGGCTGGCCAAGTCGTAGCTGATCTAACTTACAGTCCTCAGCTGAGCTCAGCTCCTGACCTTTACACCTACGCTCCAATCGGTCCTGGTTCAACTCGTGGGCTCAACCGATTGTTCGGTAGGAAACTAGAAGGTAAGATTGGTCAGGCTCAGTTCAACGATGAGCTGCAGTACGTAGCCAAGGAAGTGTCAGCTCTTGTAGACCTAGGTGAGCCGAAGCTTACGCTGCATGACTGGCAGAACTGCATGTGTGAGTTTGACAAGTACATCCGCACCGAGAACGGCTCAGGTCGTCCCCGTTCAACCTATAAACCAGAAACAGCTTTTTGAGGAGAAAACATGAGAGCTTTTAATGTCAAGAACGTGAACGAGGCTTTCTCGTTGGAAATCAATGCGATCAGGTTAGAGGGCACCGATCGTAGCTCTCGAAACGGTCCTGTACTAGAGTTCAATGAGCCTGTAGCTACAACCTACAAAGACTCTATGCAGCGAGTACTGTTTGATAAAAAGCGTATGTGTAATCCGTTCTTTCATAGCATGGAAGGGCTCTGGATCATTGGCGGCTATCGCGATGTTGAGTTTCTGGATTACTTCAACTCACAGATGAAGCAGTACAGCGATGACGGTGATACTTTCTGGGGTGCCTACGGCTGGCGCCTTCGCGGTCGCGGTGTAGATCAGATTGAGAAGGCTATACAGTTACTGAAAAAGAACCCTACAGATCGCCGTATCGTCACCACGATGTGGGATACAGAGCTTGACTTAGGACAGAACAAAAAAGACCATCCCTGCAATACTCACATCTATTGGAAGGTGCGTGATGGGGCTCTCTACATGACGGTTTGCTGCCGCTCTAACGATCTTTTGTACGGCAAGTTGGGCGCCAACGTGGTGCATTTTAGTATGCTCCAAGAGTACGTAGCCCATCGCGCTGGTTATACTGTCGGTCCCTACACGCAGATGTCCGACTCGTTGCACGTCTATACGAACTTACCCGTCTGGGATAAGGTTAAAGATACTTCATACGTACCTGAGGATTACTATTCTACAGACTACGCTGAGCTCATCGTCAGCCCTTATCCCATGTTCACAGATTGTGAGACTTCAGATTGGGAAGCTGACTTGCTTGACTTCATGGTTGATCCTCAAACCGATCAGCTGTTCCGTACCCCCTACTTCCAAGACGTCGTTCAACCGATCAGCTTGGTTTGGTGGGAGCATAAGAAAACACGTCATGGGCTGCGCTACCTCGACAGCATCAAAGCTACCGACTGGCGTAAAGCCTGTGAGATTTGGCTCAAAGAAAAGGAGGCGTGATGCTAGAGCTGATAAGAACATTCTGGGGTAAGTTAAGAGGCAGGGGTAAGGTTATCGTCGAGGAAGGCATGCTGTATCGTTGTACAAAGTGCCATCTAATTTTCACAACAAAGGTAGCAGGAGAAAAACATGAGTGTGATGAAAAAATCAGCATTTCCAGTTAATCAGCAAGGGTACATCATAGAGCCAGGCATGACGATTCGTCAGTATTTTGCTATCGAGATATTCAAAGAGCTGATGAAAAACGGCGATACTGATTTCAATGAGGATTGTGAGGAAGCTTATCGTCTGGCTGACAAACTGATCAAGGCTGGCGATGCTTGATACACTTACCCTGGACTTTGAAACCTACTATGACCCGAAGGAGAAGTACTCTTTGTCATCAGGTAATCTGACTTCTACCGAGTACATCCGTGACCCTAGATTTCAAGCCCTCTGCTGCGGCTTCAAGCTGAACAATGAGGCTACAGTGGTGGCTTGGGGTCAAGACATAGAGAAGGCTTTTAAATTCTACGGAACCAAGGTTCGTGCTGTAGCTCACAATGCTCAATTCGATGGGGCTATCGCAGCTTACCACTACGGATGGAATCCAGATGAGTGGGTGGACACTGTCGGGTTGGCGCGTGCGTTGCTGCGTTTGAAGTCATACTCGCTACGCTCAGTAGCTGAAGCTCTAGGGTTGCGTGCAAAGCTAGATGCACTCAGCGTATCCAAAGGAAAGCGTCTTGAGCAGCTTCAGGACTATGAGATGTCGATCCTAGATGAATATTGCGTGCGTGACGTGGAGCTATGCAATGAGATTTACTCTAAACTTATCCCTGGCCTTCCTCGTTTTGAGCGTATGCTTCTAGAATGGTCTATCAAGGCTGTTACGCAGCCGAGGCTGGCTGTTGATCATGAAATGCTAGACCATTACGTGGTTGAGCTATTACTGAACCGAGATAAGATGCTCCATGAGGCAGGCATAACGCGTGACGTTATCATGTCTAATCCTAAGATGGCTGACGCTCTCAGAGCTCTAGGCGTAGAACCGCCTATGAAAATCAGCTACAGAACTGGAAAGCCTACTTATGCGTTCGCCAAAGACGATAAGGAAATTACAGATCTGCTCGACCATCCTGATGTCCGCGTGCAAACCCTCGTCGCTGCGAGGCTTAAACTGAAATCAACCATTGAGGAAACCCGCGCTAACCGACTCAGCTCCATTGGAAAATCAGGACTGCTTCCAGTTCCGCTGCTGTACTACGGAGCGCATACGGGTCGATTCAGCGGAGGCGGTGGTATCAATTTACAGAACTTGACTCGCGGGTCAAAGCTACGCAAGGGTATTGTAGCCCCTCCAGGAAAGGTCCTAGTCGTCGGCGATAGCTCACAGATTGAAGCCCGAGCTTTGGCTCTAGCGGCAGGCCAGCAGGACTTGGTCAAGGTGTTTGAAGATGGGCTTGATCCTTACTGCGATATGGCGTCCTTCATCTACGGTCGTGAAATCACAAAGGCTGATGAGGATGAACGCTGGTTGGGTAAAGTCACGGTTCTGGGTGCGGGCTACGGCATGTCTGCTAACACGTTCTTTGAGTTCCTCCGCGCTCAAGGAAAGTCCCGCCCCATGGAAATGTGTCAGAAAGCGATCGCTGCGTACCGTAAAAAGAACTACGCGATTGTGAAGTTCTGGGATACCTGCGATAAGGCTTTGCAAGGTGTATGGACTGGGTCAAGAATGAAACTCAGCGAATCATTGGACGTCTATACGGGGCAGAACGAAATCAGGTTACCTGTCGGTTGTCCGTTGCTGTATCCTTCCCTCAGCTACTCATTTGCTGAGCGTCGTTGGTCTTACATGTCTAGAGGCGATGGGCGTTCAACGATCTATGGCGGTCTGGTTACTGAGAACATCATACAGTCTGTAGCTCGCCACGTAGTCATGGAACAGTTGCTCATTGTGAATGAGACTTATCCAGTCGCGCTGACGGTGCATGACGAATTGGTAGCCGTGGTTGATGAACACGAGGGTCCCGCTGCTCGGGACTACATAGAACAAGTAATGTCAACTCCACCTAGATGGTGGCCAGACTTGCCTGTGAAGGCTGAGGTCAAATGGGGTAAAGTTTATGGAGATATCAAATGAGTGTTGTATGGTTGGTTCATGTTGACAAGCGACGCGATTATTCTGCGGCGTATGAGCACGGTGAGGTTAGAGAAATCTTCTCATCTATCGGTAGAGACTTTGATCCTGATGCGGCTATCCAACACGCCCGTAGGGTGTTAGCCGATTGGCGGGTCTATGATCGTCTCGTCATGTCAGGTGACCCTACGCTTTGCGCTATCTGCGTTGCCATCATCATGGAGGCTCATGGGGTTTGTGACGTTTTACGTTGGGATAAGAACAAGCTAAAGTATGATAATTTATTTTTAAACTTTAACTAGCTTTACGTTAATGTTTGAGGTTATAATAACGGAGCGGTGTAATTTTAACAGGAGAAAAAAGTGAGTGATTGGAAAGAAAATTTGGTAGTTGGTAAACAGGCAGTGCCGCCTAGGATCTGTATCTACGGTGGTCACGGTATTGGTAAGAGCACGCTGGCGAGTCAGTTCCCCTCGCCTATCTTCATTTCAACCGAGGACGGTCTGGCTTCCCTAGAAGTCACATCATTTCCTCGCGCTGAGACGGTTGATGACGTAGCTCAAAATATCAGAACGTTGATCAAAGAAGATCATGATTTCAAGACCGTGGTCTTGGATAGCGTCGATTGGCTGGTTGAGCCGTTGATCACAGTCGATGTCGAGTCCAAGCATGACGCTAAGGATTTGTCATACGGTAAAGGTGCAATGATGATCGCTGAGGCGTTTCGTGAGTTGCTAACAGGTTTTGACGTGCTTCGCAAGAAGCGTGGTATGAATGTAGTCATCTTGGCTCATGCTGTCACAGTCAAATACGAAGACCCTCGCTCTGATTCCTACGATCGGTTTCAGCCCAAACTGCCTAATCGCTGCAATGCTTTGTTGCAAGAGTGGACAGATGTGCTGGCGTTTGCTAGCTTCAGAGTGATTGTCAAGAAGTCCGATGCGGGCTTCGGTAACCAAGTGTCGCGAGGTATCACTACTGGAGAGCGTCTGCTTCATGTAGTTGAGAACCCTGCGTACATCGCAAAGAATCGGTACAACTGCCCAGACACCATCCCTATGATGTTTGACAAGTTGGTCGAGTCTATCCCCGTAAAACTGTAAGAGGAGTATTTAAAATGGCAAGATTTGGATTTAATGCGGCTGAGTACGAGCCGGACACAGGTACTGGTTCTTATGAGCCTATCCCCGCAGGTGAGTACCAGTTGATGTGTGAGGAAGCTGAGAGCAAGACTACCTCTGCAGGCACTGGCGTTTACATCAAAGCGAAGTTTCGCGTTCTGGGTCCTACCCACGCTGACCGCTTCATTTTCATGAACTTCAACATCCAAAACCCTAGCGCAAAAGCTGAGGAAATTGGACGTCGTCAAATCTCAGGTTGGGCTTCTGCTTGCGGTAAGCCAGGAGCTGCTGATACAGACGAGCTGCTGAACGTTCCTTTCAATGCCGATGTAGGTGTCGAGCCAGGAAGCGGTCAGTACGGTCCGCAGAACCGCATCAACGGCTACAAGGTTGCTGGCGGATCAGCCCCAAAAGCCGCACCAGCTCCAGCAGCTGCGAAGCCTACCCCCGCTGCGGCTGCATCTACCCCTGCTCCGTCTACTACCTCTAAACCCCCTGCCCCTGCTGGCAAAAAAGCTCCTTGGGATGATTGATCATGGCAACTACAGCAAAGAAACCTCCTCCCCCTCCCGTTGAAGAAGTGAAAGAAGCCGCTCCAGTAGCGGAGCCTGTAGCTATCACTCCAGAGCCTGAACCTGCTCCGTTGATCAAAGGCTACACAGCTTTAAGCGACGATCAGGTGCGCCGTGTTAACACGATCAAAGAACAGTTTGATGATACGATCAAGTATCTGGAAACTCTTCGCGATAGTTATCACGCTGCTGAAACCCAGCGAGCCCTCAGTGTCGCTATCACCCACGCTGAAACCGCTTCCATGTGGGCTGTTCAGGCTGTAACTAAGGTAGTCTAATGGCAGCTATACCGCGACATCATTCCGCACTCGAGCAGCTGATCTACAGTGCCTACGAGAAAAGAGAAAGTAAAGCTATCTATTTGGCTAGGATTGGAGCGTCAGGAATCGGTGAGGAATGTGTCCGGTCTATCTGGTATGATTGGCGAGCCTTCCACAATGATACCCCCTCGGGGCGTATGTTGCGGTTGTTTCAAACTGGTCATTTGCAGGAAGCGCGAATCGTTCAAGACCTCAAAGACGCAGGTCTAGAGGTGTGGGACGTCGATGCAGATACGGGAAAGCAGTGGGTTTACACAGCAGCCAGCGGGCATTTTGTCTGCAAGCCTGACGGTGTAGTCCGTGGCGTTCCTGGAGCTGAAAAGACTCCTCACTTGCTCGAGATCAAAACTTCCAATGCAAACGGTTTCAAAGAGCTAGAGAAAAGAGGCGTGAAAGAAGCCAAGCCCTCGCATTACTACCAGATGCATGCTGGTATGTGGCTGGCTGGGCTAGACCGCGCTCTCTATGTGGCTCTGCGAAAAGACGATGAGCAGTATTACATAGAACGTGTAACTCGTGATGAAAGTTGTATCGCTGATATCGAGCGTAAGCTTGAGCAGCTGACGATGTCCATGTCCCCTCCACCCCGCATCGCGGAAAAAGAGGGTGACTGGCGCTGTAAGTTCTGTGACGGTCAAGAGGTTTGCTGGGGTAAGGCTCAGCCGCTTGTCAACTGCAGAACTTGTCAGTATGCTGCGATCAAAGATGAAGGCGGTTGGTACTGTGAGCAACAATCAGTAGTACTGACTCAAGCAGCTCAACTGAAAGGATGTGACCTGTGGACAACGTTCTAAATACTTACATCGGTATTGATCCTGGTTTGAGCGGGGCTGTGGCTATGATTGATCATCTTGGATATCGAGTCTGGGATATCCCGATCATACAGAAAGGCACGGGTACAGTAAAGAATGAGATCAACGCTGCTGGTTTGATGGATATCATTGCCGAAGCTGATTTTGAAACAGTGGCTGCGCTTGAACGCGTAAACGCGATGCCGGGACAAGGCGTGTCAAGCGTCTTCAGTCTTGGTGACTCGTTTGGGTGCTGTCGTGCAGTGTTAGCGTGCGCTCGTATGCCTACGTTCTACATCACTCCAACGATGTGGAAAAAGCACTACGGGTTGACGAGTGATAAAGAGCAAGCGAGGGCATTAGCCGTAAAGATGTTTCCGAAAGCTGAGTTGCATCTTAAAAAGCATATTGACCGCGCTGAGGCGTTGCTGATCGCGGCATACTTGAAATCGAAAATTGAGAAAGAACGAAATGACAAAACCATTCTCGCCTGAGAGCAGCGCAAAGGCTCGAGAGCAATCTGAGTTTCAGCGTGAGCTGTACAAACGAAAGTTTCTAGATGATGATCACTGGGTCAACTTGGCTCGTGAAGCAGGTATCGCTTTACCTATGTACTATGTTCGCCCCTCTGATGCTGCAGTGAAGAGCTTGCTCCGTAGGCTGCGTGTGAGTTGGGATGTGTACTTGGAAGCGTTTGGCTGGGAAACTACGGCTGACTTTGAGAAGTACAACCCGACGTATAGCATGCGTCCGCTTGCAGGTTTGATTCTTGAGCTCTGGGATGAGCAACAGCGTATGATTGACGGTTGTAAAGCTGCGGCTGATATCCGTGAAATCAAAGTTGGTGATGCCCCTGCTCGTGAGCTGAAGTACCCTAGAGGCGTAGCTAAGATTCGTCGTGCTCCATTGAAAGGTAAAAATGCTAGCGCATGAAGTGATCAAAACTGTACGGGCAGGTAACTCAGTTACTCGCTGGCATACCCGTAGAATGCATAAGTACGAAACCGTAGGCGAGCATACTGCAAACGTGCTGGCGATCGTGTTTGCGCTTTGCGGTGATGAGAACCCGTCGCCTGAGCTGATATCAGCTACGCTGCTACACGACACCGCTGAGCAGTGGACGGGTGACGTGCCTGCGACTGCAAAGTGGGAAATGCCGATCCTCAAAGAGAACTTAGACGCTCTTGAGGAAAAGATGATGGCGCAGAACTGGCTCAAGACTCCAAGGCTTACGGCTGAGGAAGCGTTGACTCTGAAGTGGGCTGATATGCTTGATCTTTGTTATACCTGTCTGGGTGAGCTAGATATGGGTAATAGAGCCATCTCAGACGTCTTTGAGCGTGGTGTTGAGTACCTGCGTGGGCTAACCCCACACCCCGTAGGTTTGAAGTTGTTAGAGGATCTTATTAAGGAGCGTAGACATGTCTGATTTTGAAAAAGGTTTAAATGGTACTCGGGTTTCTGATTTGGCCAACGGTCGTCAGGTTGCTGGAAACCATTACCGATCTGATATCCAGCACTGGGATTTTGTCGTGGCGAATGATCTTGATTACTTTCAGGGTCAAATTACCAAGTACGTGACTCGTTGGAAAAAGAAGAATGGGCTTGCTGACTTACTCAAGGCTCAGCACTTTCTTCAAAAGTATATCGAGGTGGTTCGGGATGATGACGGTTCAGATGCTACAAAAGCCTACGTCAATCAGGAGTAACTATGAAACATCATTTCACGATCGAGTTGGAAATAGACGACAATGTTTTCGTTACTCCTAAGGTGGGTATCGAAGGAGATCTCGAGACAGACGATTTTGCTGCACCTCTTCTTAGAGGGGTTGTAGAAGTTTTGACTTTACTTCGAGATATCAGAGGATCAGAAGAAGTGGAGAAGGCTCTAAGCCGTCTCAAGCGAAAATGACTACTTTTGGGCAGCTGCAGGAGAAATCTGAGTAGGTTTAGAGAAATCCTGTAGCTGATTATCCAAATCCCCGAGTAATTTTCCTGAGAGCTGCTGTTGTACTTGCCTAGGGTCCCTGCGTTTAACCATGCGTTGAGGATAGAACCCACCAACAGGCTGATTTGCTTGTCTGAGCTCATCCTCAGTAACGGGAGCTGGCGGTGTCTTATTCTCTTCCGCCATCTTATTCCGGATCTTGTCTAGCATAGCTAGAGCACCTGTACTACCCGCAGAAACGAGGTTTGCTGGAAGTGCCCACGCAGGATTCAAAGAGGCTGCGCTGGCCAAAGCTGAAGTGCCCGCTAAAGCAGCTCCAGGGATGTCACCTGCTTTACCTCGCTCTATAGCCTCATTACCACTGAAGCCTACACCTAGACCTGCAAGTGTTCTATTCACGATCGGGTTCTGTAGTATCTTTGTACCCCAGTTACCTGCCTGCTGTAGAGGCGTAGGAGTAGCAGCGGGTGGCGGTTCAAACACGGGAGGCTTCGGAGTCCTGAACGTAGGTTTCATCGTCTCACCAGTTGCAGGGTTTCTCCAAGATGACCCAGGACGTCTTCCGCTTTCAGCTTGATGAGCCTTTTCGTATGTCTGCGCTCCACGGTCTTTGTAACCCTGTGACTCTGCCCAGTTTTTAACCGATTGAGGGCTACCAGACGGGCTCGTACCCGCACTGGCGCCCCTCACTGCTGATGTCATATCTTTCGGCAGGTTACGGAAATCGTTTAAGACTTTGAGTCCAGACTGTGTAGTTCCTGCGGTAAGCCCCAACCCTGTACCTGCGATGCCGGTGAGCGTACTTTGGTCGCTAAATCCGTAAGGTTTAGTTTTTGCTTCAGCTTCTTGCTCTTGTCTGAACTTTTCAAAGTCAAAGTCAAATTTTCCTGGAGGTTCACTCTCGCCCTCAGCAACTGCTTGAGTTTCTGCAGGAAGCGAGCTTACAAACTCTTCGTTCTGATCTAACGACTCGGGCGGCGCAGCCTCTGAGGTCATCGCTTCAGTTTCTGGAGTCTCCGTATCAGCCGAGTATGAGCGTATCTTTTGCAGATACATGATAGACTCGGTAGGTATATCCTCAGGGTTACCAGTCTTAAAGTACTGGGAGTTAGGTCCTGCGTTATACGCGATGTAGGCTCTATCAATATCTTTACCGTTACCCACTTTAGGGTCTTCAAATATTTTTTTCCAGTAAGCTACGCCCCCGCGAATGTTCTCTTCTAATATGTTCGGGTTGACTCCAAGCTCTTTCGCGGTTGACGGCATCAGCTGCATCACCCCTACGGCTCGCTCTTTTCTGCGAGTCATAGGTCCAAGAGCCTTTGCGTTAAATTTACTTTCTTGATAAGCCAGAGGTAGTATATAGTCGGGGTTCACTCCCTGTGCTTCCGCTTCTGCGGCAACCATGGCTGCAACTTTTAATTGCTCGTCACTCATCTTGTCAAAATTGATAGGCATCTTAAGTCCTTATTCCTGTTTTTGCTTATTCAATTTTCGTTTTTCAAGAATAGCATCTAGCGATTTCTTACTTAGTGGCGCGACGTTTTCCTGTTTCGCATCGTTAGACTGAGTCAAATTTTTTGGAAGGTTGTACGTTTTAGTCAACCAACTTTCGTACCCAGTGAGTAGTTTTTGGTAACCTGATTTAGGATCGCTCTTGTACTCATCAAGGGTGATGTATGGGTTTTTCGTATCACGACGATAGGCACGGAAATCTGAGCTAACTGCCGTGTCAAACTGAGCTTTGCGCCCTGTAAGTTGCGCCATTTTAATCAGATACTCTGGAGTGTCTGAGGGTGTACCTTGGATCTTAGCAATACCCATGTCTTCTCGGTCAGAAACTTGACCTTGTTTCTCAAGAAGCTGCTTACGGAAGTTAAAGTGCAGACGGGCGAGGTCACTACTCATTTCTGCAACTGCAGTCATGTCAGTGTCTTTAGTATTTATGTTTTTAAGCCGCAGGAAATTCTCTATATTCTCTTTGCTTATCGCTACTTCCCCTACTTCTCCTCTGTCTCTAGCAAATTGAGCGATAGCTGAACCTATTCCTGGTTTTTTCAGCAACCCGTACATCTTAGAGTTTTCTGAAGCGTTCTTCATGATACGCGCAGAAACAAATACTGTGTCTCGCTGAGACGGCTCATTCTTCAAGAAGTCTTGAGTCTCTTTAGCTTGAGCTTCTGCTGTTGATTTAGCCGCTTGCTCGCTTGCTACCTTCTTTACAGCTTTTTCTTCTGCAGGAATTTGTCCTGTATTTTTATCTCCTGGAACAGGTTTACCGCTCACTCCAAACCTCAAGTAATTGTAGATAGCCTCTACACCTGCCGCGTCTTTATTTTTTCTAGCCTCACGGAGCTTCATCAAATCTTCTTTAGACCCTAAGAGGCTTTCTCCGTTGAACTCAGGAAAGTTGATACCTACATCAGGTTCTCCAGGATTTGAGATATACACAGGTTTGGGGTTTTTAGGATCACTAACATCCATGTAACCCCACGGGGTCGTCTTGAAAGCCCCACGCTCAAACTCACCTGCCTCACGCTTTTCTTTACTCTTAGCGCGCAGTTCATCTTCCTCTTTGAGCTGTGCAGCGCGTTTTGCTCTTTCCTCTTCTTTTTGTTTAATAGAGGCTGCTTCGTTTTGACGACGGTTCTCTTCAGTTTTCAGTAAAAACTCGCGCTCAGCTATCTTTTGTTTGTACAAGCCGTCTAACGCTTCACCAGTAGCTCTTGTAGCGGGAAGCATTTTCAAACCCGCGATGATCTGAGGATTAACCTTTCTACCATTGATCATGATATCGGGGCTAGTATCTATCTCTAGAGGTTTCGCAGTAGCTACTGATGTCGGTTCTGCTGCAGGTGCTTCTTTCGCAGCTGTTGTGATAGGTTGCGCAGCCGTTGTGCTAGGTTGCGGAGCTGTAGCTAACCCAGATCTGAAAGTTGCAGATGCGTTAGATACCCCAGGAGGAAGCGTTTCAGCGGTTTGCGCGTTAACTGGCGCAGAAGCAGGAGCTAGAGTCGAAGGTTGAGATGCGGCTTCTGGTAAAATCTCTTGTTTATTTTCCCCACCTAAGAGGTCTTTTATGTACGGTGCCGCCATGTTGTACATCTTACCACTTTGAGCTCTTTCCAGTTGCATGTTTGCTAACTGCATACGCGCCATTGCGTTTTCTTGCAACTGTTGATTCTCTACATTTTGAGCATTACTGTAGGCTGTAGCAGCGCGACCTAAAGACTCTCCAAAGTTACCAGTCCTACCTGGATCAAAAAATGCACCAGCCAAAGCGAGCATAGAAGGGCTGAGTCTAGCCTCATTCCTCTGCTCTAAAAGCTTCATCAGCTTGTCTTCAGCTTCTTTTGCGTTCTGATATTTTTCAGCGTAGTTCTTATCGCTATCACCAAAAAGCTCTGGTGGTATAGCCGATGAAACAGCTTTAAGAGGCGATGTTGTTGTCATAGTTTTAGCCCTCCGACATTCCAGAGGTGTCAAAATAGTCATAATAAGAGCTATTACCCGTGCCGGAATCCGTACCGTCACCGTAGTAGGTGGTTTCACCGCCACCTCCCATATCTATCTCATTTAGAGGAGGTCCTGTGTCGATTCCGGAGTAATCTGTATCGTCGCCAGGAAGTTCAATATCTGGACCTGCGCTAATGTCTGGAGACCCTGAAGTGCCCTCATTTGAGTTTCCATTTGAAGTTGAACCGTCTCCTGCAGGAACGCCACTAGACGGGAACATAGACTTGTACCAGTCTGTCAAACCTGATATCGCGCTTTTACCATTGGTAGGTGAGGCGAACAACGATGCAACACCCGCCATCTGAGACAGCGGAGAAGCTGAGTACGCTCCAGGCATTGGACCTTTGTAAGTCTGCGATGTGGATGTAGGTACGGTGTAGCCGCGAAGTAGTTGAGCAGCGTTGGCGGCTTGTTTCAATGGAGCGTCAATCTTAGCTTGCTCTAAAGCTTGCTGTTGAGCTCCTGTGTTCATCATAGCATTTGCACCTGTAAGCCCCAAAGTCTGCTCTTGAGCAGCGAGGTTACCTTGTGTAGTTGCGGCTTGGTTTTGAAGCTGCAGATTCTGCAACGCAGCTTGTAGAGCTTGACTATATCCAGTGGATAATGCCCCTTGCTGTTGTCCAGTCAAATTAGACTGCATATCAGCCATGGTTTGACCCGTAGCATTTGCGAATCGCTGTGAACCGCTGCCCCCTGTACCTACAAACGCAGCCTTCAACCCAGGAAGAATATTTCGTTGTATATTCTGCTGTTGCAGCCGCTCCATCTCGTTCACGACATTTGACGTGTACGGGTTCATCAACGCATTGATACGCTCAGGAGTCAACCCTGCGGCGACTCCAGCAGCGGTATTTTCAGCAGCCGTGAGTCCTGGTTTGTATGCGTTTGCGGCATCAGGTACCGCTGCTTGTCCTTGCTGTTGAAGGTTACTAAACCCTGCAACCAACTTTGTAGGATCTGTAGCTGTCGCTGTTTGACCTGCCTTTGCTAGGTCAGAAAGATAGTTTGTGTAGTACGTTGGCGCATTTGTCGTTTGCGTCGTCGTTGTATTTACGTCGGGTAACGCGCTTCCTTGTGTTAACGACATGTTATTTAGCTCCTTTTAGGTAAGCCAGTGGTGATTTAGCCTTTGGCGGTATGCTCTTCACTGGCGCAGAACGCTTGTGCTTTCGTATAGATTCTCTCATAGCGTCCAACTTCTTTGCACCTTCTTTGTTTGACCCATCGCCTAACGCAGAAACTATATCTGCATCAAACACGTATTCACCATCTGCCAATCGAGCCTCTATCAAATCGTCTTGACCTCCACCTTCACCCTCCACATAGTGCGATCCCTTATGCGGGACCCCTCCCTGTGCAATCAAAGGTGCAACCATCGACAAGCCACCACCTCTTTTCAGATGCGGCACTTGCGGTGTAGAGCTCTCATAGAAAGGTGCAGCGTCAAACGATATAGGGCTCTTTTCAACCCCGTAATTATAATATCCAGAGGTGCTTTGCTGCGGTGCCATAGGTATGTCTTCTGGAATAGCTTGCTCTTGGAACGCAGGGTTTATCTGCTGAAGCGGAGTTGTGCTGGTGATGTCAAGAGTTTGAGGGTTGTAAACGCTTTGGAAACTGTAGTTTTGGTTCGGATCGTACGTAGAGCTCAAACCTCCAGGAGTCAGCATAGAAGCTTTCCAAGACGGGGTAGCCTGTGTACCATCAGAAGCAGAGGAAGGCGAAGCTGCAACTGCGCTACCAGTAGGTAAGTTTGAGGCGGGTTTTGTAAACTTTGTTGTAGTTACAAGCGGTATCGGGGTCCTTGTCTTAACTGGTAAAGGTACAAGGTACTCAGGATCTACAGCGAGTATAGGTGAGCCAGTGACTTCAGGATCATTGATGAAGGACTTAGGGTCACCCAAAACTGGAGCAGCTCCTTCTGGGGTAAGTCCTAGCTGTCCAAGAGTACCAGTTTCACCAGTTGTTGGATCTGTAACTTCCGTAGTTAAACCTTGCCCGCCCCCCATACCTTTTAGAGCGGGAGACTCTGGCATGGTTAAACCTAGACCGCTGTCAGTGGCTTGTATAGGATCATATATGCTGTAGTCTATAGGTTGGTTTATATCTACAAGGTCACTCACATTCGTGATAGCCGATGGGGCGGTCAACCCTGTCCCAGTGTAAGGGTCTATACCTAAGCTTTGAGTGCCTGTGGAGCCTAGCGAGTAATCTACAGGAGCTAAAGTGGTATCTAGAGGATATAAAGAGGTGTCTAAAGGCGTTTCTACTGGAGCTTCTACTGGAGCTTCCACTGGAGTTTCTAGAGTCTCTGGAGCTACATATGGAATGTTCGTTCCTACATCTGTAGAAGGGGTAAATACCTTCATACCTGCATAGTTACCTGCTTCGTAGTCTCTGTACACGGACGCAGCGTCAGCTCCGTTACGTATATCGTTTTTCGCTACCTCTAGCGCGTCTTTTTCTGCTTGAGTAGTAGCGACGATACCGTTATCAGCTTCAAAATGCAGAGCTTTCACCTCTAGTTCTGCGCCTTGGTCCAGCATAGTCGGGGCGTCTTTTACCAGATCTGGAGAATCATAACCGAGTTCTCTAGACATAGATACGTTATTGGCTACAGTCAACGCATCATTGTAGTTGAGTTCTCCTGACAATACACGCTGGGCTACTGCTTTAGCGTCTTCATCATTCAGATTATATTTTTCTTTAGCTTGCTGCTCAACGTCTGAAGCAATATCAGGTAAAGATTTTATAGTGTCAAAATCCTGATAATTTTTCAACCCCGCAACTACATCAGTAGCCCACTGGTTAGCCAATGCTGGGTCTGTCAGTCCGTTATCTTTAGCGTGTTGTAAAGCCTTGTCGTACTCAGCTTTTTTCTCCGGATCGTCTTGAATAGCTTCGGAAATAGACTCAGCCTTTATTTCTTTAAATGTGTTGTACGCGTCTGCAGCGTTCAAGTCTCCACTATCAACTTTGTCCAGAATCTCTTTAACAGAGTCGTCATCAGCGATGCCTGCTGCATCGGCTTGGTCTTGAATCCAGAGTTTTGTATCTTTAGTCTCTTGATCCATCAACCATTTTGAGGTTACTTCTGAGATATCTCCTGGAGCCGCCTCAGCTTTCGCTTGCTCTAACGACATGTCTTGAGCGTACTTTGCATTGTCAAGTAGAGGATTAGCGTCATACTTAGAGGCGTTCGCATCAGCCCAAAGCGATACATCTTGGCTCAAGACCTCTTCTTTGATCGCTTTTTGAGCTTCGTATGACAAGCCCATTTCTGCTGCTTTATCTGCTGCGGATTGAGCGTCTAAAGATTGCCGTGCATAAGCATCTACTGAACCGCCTGATTCAGCGATCTCTTGGAGCGTCTCGTCTTTGATATCTCCACCATAGTACTTTTTCAATTCTTCGTAGGTAGGCGGTGGAGTTTTCTCTTCTTTTGTAGCTGAAATGTCTGGAGAACCTGAGGTTCCTTCATTTGAGTTACCTGTAGATAGGTTGTTTTTTACGTAGTTGGCTCCCGCTTTCAAGGCTTGATTCACCAAGGCTTGGCTTGGGTCTTTACCTTGTAACTCAGAAGATATGAAAGTTTTTAAGGCGGTCTGCTCGGGCTTACTTAAAGTATCATATCCTGGTACTTGCGGGGCTAATGTGTTCGCTGCTGAGTTAGCTCCACTTGTAATCAGAGCTTGCAGAGGGTCTTGCCCTGTAACTGTTGCAGCAGCGACGTTTGCAGCTGCGTTTGACACAGCGTTAGCGAGGTTTGGAGTGCTAGATAAAGAACTAGACACTGTAGGCGATACGCTCTCATACACGTAATCACCAACACCTTGAGCGACCACGCCAGTGACGTAACCTGTAGCCGCAGCTTTTAAAGCGTCTTCAGGAGAAGCTCCATGAGCCATAGCTACACCTGCATTCGCCGCAGCTATGAGTAAAGGATTTCCAGTCGATGCCGCTGCAAGCTTTACAGCTGTACCTATCGGGTCGTCGATTGCGGCTTCAACTGTTTTTTCTACAACTTCCGCCACAGGCTCGATTACTTCTTCAACGACCCAGTCTCCTACATCAGATACTGCGTTTCCTACAGTTGATACTACAGATACCGCAGCATCGCCTATGGTATTACCAATATCTTTGGCTGCTTCAACGACTACGGACATGATTTATCCTAAATTTAAAACAATTCGTTTCCCACCGTTCGTGGTGTTATACTCTGAAAACCCCATATCAGGCATTGGAGGATTTTTAGAGATTACATGAAACAAAGTGCTAATTGCGGGGTCTTCAAACTCAGTAACTAAGACTTTTAAACCTAGCGACTGCTTTGCATAAATTACGTACTGTTTACTACTCTCTAGAAAATTTCTAGCGGTGTCTGCATTTAGAGCCTTAAAAAAGGCTCTGTCTTCATCTACCCTGTGCAATACAAATATCGTATTACCTAGTTGTTTGACGTCTGTATTCGGTTGCGACATCTCTGCCATAATTGCAGGATATGCGAGTTTGGGAGGTATTTTGGATTTAGTATTTTTCAACGCAGCCATGATGATATCAGCTGTATTAAGAGTTTGCTTTGCGCTATCGGTCATCTGTGACATATCAAATCTCCATAGACAGCAAAGCTGCTGAATATACGTTACCCATACCTGCTGCTAGACTCAAGATCAAACCGCTAGGAGCTGACACGTCTTGAGATAAAAATCTAAAGTCTTCTTCAGTCCTGTTTTCAATCTTTGGTACAATGTTCTGCTTTAAGCTGTCGATAAGTAAACACGTCTCGAGCAAGCCGCTTGCCCCCATTGTGTGACCTATTTTAGCTTTGTATGACGTGGCGACAAAATCAGCAGATAATGCTTCTAGAGCAGCCCTTTCAGACTTGTTATTGCTGATAGTTCCAGTACCGTGAGTTTTGACGATAGACACTCTATGCGGCTTCTCTCTAGCGACAGAGAACGCTCCATCCATCGCCCGCATAAATCCTTGTCCGTCTTCTCGTTGACCGATCGCGTTAGAGCATTCTTCACTCGCTGTGAAGGCTCCACGCAAAGAGGCGATTGGAGTGCTCTTGCCTGCGAAGGCTACTTTTGGAGAATCAAACACCGCTAGAACCGCCCCTTGCCCGACGTAAAAACCGTGGTTCTTACTATCGAAAGCCGACGGTAGAATGCCTGTTTGCTCGTCTTTCCAAAGCAACGAAGCTTTCGCTTCACCGAAGAACTCCAACACCGAGTTGGATACTGCGTCCTCTAAAGACAAAACGATCACACGATCAAACCCGTAGAAGTTGATAAGCGTGTGGACGTCCATCAAAGCTTTCAGACTAGAGGCGCACGCACTCGCGTCAGTCACGATATGATCTGTAGCCCCCAACGCCTGAGCTGTTCTACCTGCGTACACCTGAGTAAGCGTGAAAGGCAAGAATTTGTACTCATAAGTCAACTGCGTAGGCGGTTTTACTCTTGGACCTATACCTGCAAAATGAGAATTACCTGCTGCAAGTATGAAAGCGGTTTTACCTACTTTATTCTCTCTGAGTTGAGTAACCAGCTCAGGGTCTAAGACTTTTTCAGCTAACCGATGTGGGGCATAGAACATGCCTGTTGATGCGCGTTTGTACGTGTCTGGAAACCAGTGTACTTTCTGTGGAAAGATGATATCATCTAAAAGTTCCACATGATTAGAGTAGGCGGTACGGTAATTTGTCAAATAAATCATTTGATTACCTCCATCGCCCACTCCATAGACTCTGGATCCCGCTTCTTATGCTGTTGGATCAAGTCGTACATCTCTTGCATCGTTTCTGCGTGCATCTCTTTGGCGATCTCGTCATCTATGTCATAGATTTCAGACATGTACATGACGATCATGAGCATATCTAAAGAGTCAAAACACGACTCGACAAACTTGTCCTCCATGGACGTGACGGGTACAAATTCGTGATGAGCTGGGCGAGCCGCCCTACCTACTTTGTTGAAAAGTTCTATGTAGTCTATCATATCAGTTCTCGATGTTAGGATTTACTGCGTTTACAAGTTGCGAAGCCCAGTCTTGCCAGTTGTCAAAACCTGTCGCGTCAGGAGCGGCTTCATTTGTAAACACGTCAATTGCTTTTAAACCATTAGCCCAGTCTTTCCACTCAGCTTCAGGTCCTGGAATCGCCAAGCTTTGCGTTGAGTATAGTTCACACATGAGACAAGCCCACGAGTCCCACGTGTGGTACCTAGGGTCATATACAAGCGCAACATTTGTCAAGGTCTTACATCTCCGATGTCAGCGTTCAGTATAATTTTACCTGTTTGGTAGTCACCCCCTTGAGTATTACTGATGAATCGTAACCGCATCTCTCTTCGTTGCTCACGCATATCAATCTTACCTGTATCAGGACTGAACACGTAAGGCTCGCTCTCAGTATCTTCATTTTGCGCAAAAGGTCTGCCGGTAACTATACAGGACATATCGCCCGATTGTATAAAATCTGGCTCTATACGCTCCAAGCGCAACCATACGTTATCTCCAACCATACTAGGCTGAGACGGACCGCCTGACACCAAGCCGATATCGTTTGTCTCAAAGAAACTCTCTATCGCTGAAATACTTTGGTTTTCCACCGCATCAACGCCGATCTCGTGTTGCCACATGCCGATCAAACCTTCTTGCGTATAGAACGATAGCGTCTCAGTTCCGCTGCCTGTAGCCGCAAGGGACAAGTGCAGAGTCATAGCCCAGATCGTAGCTACGGGAGTTGAGAAACCAGCTCCAGTGCCGCCTATACTTGCTGAGGCTGCGCTCAAAGTGCCGCCTACAAGATAACCATAACCAGGAAACGTAATCGTTACCGATGTGACCGCGCCTCCGCTGACAACGATCGTGGCTAGAGCACCGAAGCCCCCGCCCCCTGTCAATGCTACGTTCGTATATGTACCGTTTGTGTAAGAAGAACCGCCAGTTATAGTGCCGTATGTGGCAAGCCCTGAGGTAGTGATCTGATTAAGCAGCGTGCCTGTAGCGATGTTTGTACCAGACACGACAAGGGTTGTATAGAGTAACGGATCATAAGTGCTGGAGTTTATCAATACGCTACCGCTAACAGTCGTCAAAGATGAGGTTGTTACTAAGTCTGCAGTTGAAGTTTCCCACGAAGCCATCACTGGATAATGGAACACTTGAGAGTAAAAACCCGCTGAGCGACGAGCTCCAATAGCTGTACCCGCATCATACCAACACTGCTCACGAACGTTGTATATGATCGCGTCATTACACTCTTCAGAGTCACCGCTTGGAAAGTACCACCATATCTCGCCCCAGCGAGGCACTTTTGTTACCCATACTTTTTGACGCTGAGCATAATTCAGGTTGTCAAAAAAGTAGTTCATATTGAAATTGTTCGGTATCTCTTTTACAACACCGTTGTACATCAAAAAACAGTCTACGCCGCACCAGTAATAGATACCTCCGTACTCTATCGCTGATTGGCTAGACAGTATAGATGACTGGCTGGTTATGATGTCGTACCGCCAATATTGAGCAGGTGTACCTACACCGCCAATGAACGATACGCGGATAAGCGAGTCAAGGCTCCAAAACAACCCTGAGGGTGCGTTTGATCCGCCCCGAACTGGCAATCCTTGTACGACCTTTGTCGTGGATACGTTGGTTTCGTTTGCATCAGCCGACACCCAGTCAGTCAAGTCGTTAGCTGAGCAGTTCTTGATGAGCCCATTGTCGCCATACACAAACAGGTAAGGATGCAACGATACGCAGCCGCCTGATACTGAGACTTGATTATCAAAAGTAATCGTAGCGGTGTTTGCGTTTGTAGTCACAGGAGATATATTTACAGTAGTTGATGATACTGAAGTTACAACCGTGCCTGGAGCTATACCGTCACCGCTAACGATCTGCCCTGCCCCTATTCTAAAGTCTGATGCTGGAAGTGTGAAGCTAGAAGCTCCGCTGGCTTTGGTGCAACCCGCGATGCTGAACACGCCTACTGCGCTCATTGTTGAGCCTGTAATCGACCCGGACAATACTGGAGTGTTGGTAGTACTATCAATATTCTGCAGGTTCTGTCCTGGGTGCGCGACGATTGTGCCCACGCCTCCAGTTGCGTTATAAAAACCGTCAAACTGCCACAAGTTCAGATCAGAAGCGGTAAAGTTGCTGAGCGTAAAATCTATCGCTCCCGCGCCTAATCCGTTGTTGTCGATAGTCAGAACTTGCAGACCGTCATTGTACCCGCTAAAAACTCTGTTTACACCGTCATTTGGGTTCATCCAGATGCCGCGAGAAGGACCTTGTAAAGTGTCTGCTATTAATCTGTATCCCAGCATTTTGCGAGGGCGTCCGCGCTGAAACCGAACCCAACGTCCAGCAGTATAGAAATCCACATCGAACAAAGTTCCATCCCGTTGGATTCCTGGTTTTGTGTCTAGGGCAAAGACTTTTGCGGTCAAAACGTGCCTCCCGATATACCGTTCGGAACAGCCAACCCTGTGGCTGATACTGTTAGCGCATTAACCCCTAAGACAGAGATACCGAATTGTCCGGATCCTGGTCTGTAAACACCTGTTGTAGTTTCAGCAGAGAAGTACAGAGAAGGCGCAGGAGCTGAGCCGTCTACAAGACTCAACGCAGCCAAACCTGCAAAAATCGTGTTTGCGTTCACTAAGCTTGCTGAGTCACAAATCAGGGTTGACTGCGTGTTTGCGCTCAACACCGCATTTGTACCGCCAGAAACTCCAGTAGATAGTGTAACTGTGTAGTTGCTAACTCCACCCACGGTAGCGTTCTGTACATAGTAAACCTGAACCGTTGGAGGTACGATTACTGTAACATTACCTGTTAAAGTTCCTGTGAACTTTTGAATCACGTTTGCCGCTTCAGAACTGGTCAACGTATAAGTTCCAGAAGTGACGGCTTTTGTCAACAGCGTGAAGTTGAACTGTGAAGGTTGCCCCAAGCCGACGGTATAGAACGCGGTGCCTGAGCAGCAAATTACACACGAGTCTGAAGGCTGCAAAGTTAACGTAGCGGAGCCGTTGATAACTGCTCCACCAGAACACGTAATAGTTAAAGTTCCGGTACCAGCGTTTCTAACTGAGAAAAAGAACTTGTTGGTCAGCGTAGCCGCGCTATCCATAGTCACTGTAGCTGTGCCGCCTGTGAACACGTACAATTTTGCCCACTGAGCTGTACTAGCTGTAAAGTCAGAAGTGAACGTAGTTACTTCCTGCGCTTGATTCAGCGTTGAGCTTATAGCGACTAAACCATAACCAGCCAGAGTAGCTGCGTCAGCCCCTGAGGAACCTATACCAAAAGCGATGATGCCCCAAGTGCCAGTGACAGTCGGGTTGGCTGTTATATAGATATACCGAGCTTCACCTGCTGGTATAGAAACGATGGTGTTTGCGCCAGCGTAATCTTTGACCGTAAAAGTAGTCGCGCCAAGGTTGCGAATCATCGCATCTTGACCTACAGACGCTTGATTTGCTGGAGGCATGTACAGTGACAGACCAGCAGAAGAGGCAGTAACCTCCATGATGCGAGCAGCGTAGTTATCTGTGGCGCTGCCGTTGATCGGCCACTCCAACTGAGTGTTTGCTGCAAGTGTAATCGCTCGGTATGATACGTCCGTAGGTTGAACGACGTTACCGGTAAAGGGACTGTTAAAGCTCATGAATCCACCGCCATTGCTTGACGATCGGCTATCCTAACGACGTCTTCATTTTTGAGGGCGGTCAAGATTAGATCGTATTGTTGTTGCCACATCACCGCTCTAGCATCGTTCTTCAGGAACGGCATAGCTTGCAGCAATGATCCGTACAGTAGGGCTTGAGGCGCATACTGTGTAAACCAATTTGATTGATTAGACGAGTCTAGAGGCTGAGGACGCTCATAATACAACACCTCAAACTCATACGCCGCATCAGGGGTAGGACCTACAAACCAGTGCGTGTAGTCATAGTCAGCGTAGAACTTAGGAACATCTGTCAGGTCTGGATCTGGCCAGTACTCTCTAATATACTCATACTTTCTAAGTAGTACGGGTTGACGCTGACCCGCTACGGTAATATTCATAGACACTGTTTTACGCCAGCGGGCAGGCTTATCTATTGTAGTTTGTCCAGGCACCATAGTGCTTGTGTTTACGATAAGATTACCAAGCAGCTTCAACTGTGCGGTTAAAACCTGCTCCGCGAGCATAATAAACGTGGGTATCTTAGCGACTGTAGCTGTGTCGTTACGCTCCAGATATGACTGGATGTCCGCTACAAGCGAGTCGTACGTCATCATCGCAGCTGTAGTCATCGCTTAGTTCTCCAGTGTTTAAGTACGGGTCTCATTATAACTCGGCGTTACGCCACCAGTCCCGGCAAATAAGTTGTTTTACCTGCTACTTTTGTAGCTGTCAACTCTTGCTTCTTCAGGTTGTTCGGGTCATAGCTGACATGAACCCAGCCGCTATCTGGAATCCCAGGAGTATAGAACTCGAGGATCAGCTGAGTGTAATCCAAGTTATCCATAATCCACTGTGCAAGGTCTGCATTGGCGACTCCAGGTATTTCAATATCTGCCGCCATACCCTTGCAGTGGTCGCTAGTTTTAGAGCCTCCAACCGCGGAGTTGGACTCAGGCGAGCGGTAAGCGGAGTTAACCTTCACCCCTTTACCATAGTGCTCACGGATGGGTTGTAAAACCTGCTCACAGAGGGTACGAAGGTTTTCCGTAGCCTCATCATCAGGAGTGTTGTCCAAACCCATACGTAGGGCTGTTTCGGATTTACACATTTCGTGCAAAGAAAAATTGGCGGTGAGTTGCATCATTTACTCCTTAGGGTTTGATATACTTGATTGTACGCGTCTATGCACGCGTTCAGTTGGCGGATGGCTTTGTCTCCGTCGTCTGTGATGGCGACAAGATTTTGAGCAGTCGTTGGGTCAAGTTCGGCTCCTGCTTGAACGCTATCTCCGGTGGCAGGGGCGGGATCTCCGGTGGTTTGTACGGGGCAGACGGTTTTTGTAGGAAGCCGCAGCTTGAGAGCACCAGAAGCGATAGCAGCGTCCCGCTCTTTTGCAATA
>Ga0181344_1000214_pt1 | contig 24431 bp, 33 predicted proteins | sample Su13VDMLBDD_FD_130098 | JGI IMG/M metagenome (GOLD analysis project Ga0181344, IMG submission 130098) | Freshwater viral communities from Lake Michigan, USA - Su13.VD.MLB.D.D | ecosystem: Environmental > Aquatic > Freshwater > Lake | place: USA: Michigan | collected 2013-07-15
CTGAAGAACGTTTTGAGTTCAAACTATATAATATAGAAATCAAGGTATAAAAATGGAAATACTCTACATAAAGTTGAAGAATGGAACTGACATCATCTCCAATACTTCCATTGAAGGCAATGATGTCACTCTAGAGAATCCAATGGCAATTAGACAGTATGCAGATCCTACCGGACGTATTCTATTGTCGTTTCAGGAGTGGGTACCATCAGACTTTGTCGAGACTAGTTCCTTTGTCATTAGCAAGGAAGAGACTATCGTGATTTCAAGTACATCTCTTCGCACTAAGGAATTCTATAAAGAGTGTCTTCAAAAGAATGAAGCGAGTGATATGGATTCAGATCACGATGATGAGGAAGACGAAGAAGCATCAGATGCATATTCAAGTCTCATCAAGCTACTAAACAATCAAAAGAGATTATTGCATTGAGCTGAACACTAGAAGTGTATCGCTTTGTCAAGTGAAAGTCAAGGAAAATCGTCATGAAAAAAGCCCCATCTAATCATTATGTCAATAACGAAGAATTCCTATCCGTTCTCATCAAATATCAAAAGGCGGTTAGGAAAGCAAAACGAAACAAGGAAGAGAAGCCTCCCATACCAAATTACATAGGGGAATGCTTCATGAAGATTGCCGAGCATCTATCGTATAGACCAAACTTTGCAAACTACTCATATAGAGACGAAATGATTGCCGATGCAATCGAGAATTGTCTCATGTATTTCGAGAACTTTGATCCAAAGAAATCGAAGAATCCATTTGCATATTTCACTCAAATAGTGTATTATGCTTTCATTCGTAGAATCTCTAAAGAAAAGAAACAACAATACGTCAAATACAAGTCTCTGGAGAATTCAAGAATATTTGATGACATTACTGGTGAAGATCTTGAACTTTTGGGTACAGAGATTAAATCTAGCATTGTCAAAGGTCAAGAAATATATGATAACATGGCCGAGTTCATTGAAAACTTTGAACAGAGTCGAAAGATAAAGAAAGAAAAGTCTACCAAAAAAACAGGAATAGAAAAGTTTTACGAAGGAGATACAAATGGCTGAACAAGAGCCTCTACCAAGTCAGATTGAATACTTGATGAAAAACATGTTGGATCAATCGCAAGATGTTTGGAAAAGAAACAACTTTCGTCAGCGTCTTGCTCGCATTCGTGATTTGATGAATGACAAGATTGCAAAATATGATTCGGAATATGCCAAAGCCAATCGCAATGTAACTCCTTTCAAGAGAGCGTCCAAGTGAAGATTGCTCTCATTAACGATACTCATGCTGGCGCAAGAAATGATTCTCTTGCGTTTGATGATTATTTTTTTCGTTTCTGGGACAATGTCTTCTTTCCATATCTCAAGGAAAACAACATAGACACAGTCATTCATCTTGGCGATATCGTTGATCGTCGCAAGTTCATCAACTATGTCATCCTCAATCGTTGGAGAAACAAGTTCTTTGGTCGTCTAAAGGAGATGAATGTAAAGCTGCATGTATTGGTAGGAAACCATGATGTTCCATACAAGAATACAAACGATATCAATGCGATTGAAGAACTTTTTGAACAGAGTGATACCATTCGAGTTTATAAGGAACCTTGCGACATCTCTATTGATAATTTTGACATTTGCCTGTTACCTTGGATTAACGTCGAAAATCAGCAAAGAACTCTCGACCACATCAAGGCAAGCAGAGCACAGGTAGCATTTGGTCATCTTGAGATAGCTGGATTTGAAATGGATCGCGGTAATGTTTGTCGCGATGGAATGAATCGTTCGGTATTTGACAAGTTTGAAATGGTTCTTTCTGGTCATTTTCACCACAAGTCTACAGATGGTCATATTGTTTATCTAGGCAATCAATATCAAATGACATGGGCAGACTATGATGATAAGCGTGGATTCCACGTGTTTGATACAGATACAAGGGAACTGGCATTCGTTGAAAATCCATATCAAATGTTCTTCAAGATTACATATGATGACAAGAACGATTTGGACTTCGATAAGTTGAAAAAGCTTGATTTCAGCGAGTACACAGGAACATATGTGAAGATTTTGGTTTTGCACAAGACCAATCCATTCTTGTTTGAGCGATTCATGCAAAAGTTGATCGATGCTGCTCCTTTGGACATAAGCATCGTGGAAGACTTTTCCGATTTGACAAATAAGGACGATAGTGATATCATAGATGAAGGTGAAGATACCATGACCATACTTGATAAGTATGTCGATGGTCTTCAAATGGATTCTGCTGATAAACTCAAATCAATTCTCAGAGAACTTTATCTGGAAGCAATAAATTTGGAAAAAGTATGATACTCTTTGAAAAAGTTCGTTGGAGAAACTTTCTTTCTACAGGAAATGACTTCACGGAGATTACACTAAACAAATCTCCTACAACACTAATCGTAGGAAACAATGGAAGCGGAAAGTCAACACTCTTGGATGCGTTGACTTTCGCTCTATTTGGTAAACCATTTCGCGGTATCAATAAGCCAGGACTATTGAATAGCGTCAATGAAAAAGACTGCGTTGTCGAGATAGAGTTCATCATAGGTAAGAAATCCTACAAGATCCTTCGCGGAATCAAGCCGGGCAAGTTTGAAATCTATTGTGACAATGAACTAGTCAATCAAGATGCGTCTTCGCGAGATTACCAAGAGTATCTTGAAAAGTTCATTCTCAAGATGAACTACAAGTCGTTTACCCAGATCGTAGTTCTTGGTTCATCTACCTTTGTTCCGTTCATGCAGTTGTCTGCTGCAGATCGTCGTGCAATCATAGAAGATCTTTTGGATATACAAATATTTTCGTCCATGAATGTTATATTGAAGCAAAAGCTTCAAGCAATCAAGGATGAGATGAGTGACGTTTCTCATCGTCGGGAAGTTGTAAAGGTCAAGATCGAATCAACGAAAAAGTTAATCAACGAGATTGCCAATACAAAAACTCTTCATATTGAAAAGACACAAAGAGACATTGCAAATAGCAAATCTCAAATAGTTACTTTGGAAAAAGAAAAGGCATCTCTTGATCAAGAGATCGTTAAGCTTCAATCTGAAGTCGTTGGTGAGAAGAAGCTGGTTGGCAAGTCCAACAAGCTAAACAGTCTCATCGTCAAGATACAAGACAATGCCGAGAAGGCACAGAGCGAAATTAATTTCTATGAAACCAATGATGATTGTCCGACATGTCGTCAATCAATTAGCGAAGATTTCAAGAAAACCCAGATTCAGACATTTCAAGACAAGATTACAGAATACGGCAATGGTCTTAAGGAAATAGATAATGAATTGGAGAAGATCAATACGCAAATTGCTCAGATCCAAAAGACGTTGAAAAAGATAAAAGACAAGACATTCAAGTCTCAGGAAAAAAATGCAACTATTACTGCAGTCAATGGTTATATCCAGAAGCTACAAAAAGAAATTGATACCATTGAACAGAACAAGACAATAGACACAACGCATACTGATGATCTAAAAGCACTTGAAAAGCAACTGAATGATCTTGTTGAAGACGAGAAGAGATTGGTCAATGATAAGCATCATCATGAACAAGTTTCTATTCTACTGAAAGATACTGGTATCAAGACCAAGATCATAAAGCAATATCTTCCAGTCATGAACAAGCTAATCAACAAGTATTTGAGCAGCATGGAGTTCTATGTCAATTTCAATATCAATGAAAGCTTTGAGGAGGTCATCAAGTCTCGACATCGTGATGAATTTGCCTATGAGAATTTTTCTGAAGGCGAAAAGCAAAAGATCGATCTGGCACTACTATTCACTTGGAGAGCAATCGCCAAGATGAAGAATAGCGTGAATACGAATTTGCTGATACTGGATGAAATCTTTGATAGCTCATTGGACTCAAATGGCACGGAAGAACTGTTGAAGATTTTGAACTCCATAAGTAGTGATACTAATGTTTTTGTTATTAGTCACAAGGGCGATATTTTGTTTGACAAGTTTAGATCAATAATCAAGTTTGAAAAGATCAATAATTTTTCAAGGATTGTGAAATGATGTATAATGATGATTCTTCCAATGTTCAAACGCATGCAGTAAAAACCAAGATTGTGACGGTACAACATACTGTGACAGAATTTTGGTTAGAAAATATGTCGATAGACAAGAAGCAGATCTTCGAAGATCTCATGAAAGAAAAACTAGCCAACGAAATGGCTAGAACATTGTTGAAGGAAAATCTTGTACTATTTACAAAAGAATCTCATCCGGATAAATTTGATACGATCTATCGTGCCAGATGTTATTTGGCTAATAAAGAAGATGTGGCTTTGATTGCAAATATCAAGTGAGGATAAGATGATAGAAAACGGAATGCTAAAGATCAATACGGCGGCGCAAACAATAAGACCGTATGAAATATATGATCTAGTCAAATCTACGGATCCAGTATTGAAGCAAGTTTGCAAGCCATTTGATTTTGCAAATCCGCCAATTGATCCAATTCATCTTGCGTCATCTCTTTTCGAGACGATGTTCAAGCATAGTGGTCTTGGTTTGGCTGCGCCGCAAGTTGGCATACCTTATCGTGTATTTGTCGTTGGATATGACAATACGAACAAGCAGGTATTCTTCAATCCAGAAATCATTGAAAGATCTCAAAGAGAAGATGATCATCTTGAAGGTTGCTTGACGTTCAAACGTCTATTCTTCAAAGTTTCTCGTCCACAAGAAATCAAGGTCAAATATCAACATGTGAATGGTGAGTGGAAAGAAGATAAATTCGCCGGTCTTACCGCTCGTTGCATTCAGCACGAATATGATCATCTTGATGGCATTTGCTTTACCGAGAGAGTTGGTAAAACTACTCTGATGATGGCGAGAGAAAAAGAACGCAAGATGCGTATCAAAATGACGCGAAATGCTGTATAGTGAATTTATGTATTGGGAGAATCCCATGATGAGTGATAGTGATTTTTTGCATTGGCTTCGCGATAGACTAATCAATGTTCACGGCGAAGACAACATGAGTGATCATATGATCAGACTATATAAGATTGCAAGGAAATTGGAAGATGATGATTCATATTGGAACGAAATAACGAAAAATAAGTATAGAGAAACCGATTGATTTGATGTATAATACGTTTTTTATGGGATGATATGATGTACCAGAAATATACTATTGCCGATGTAAAAGAGTCTTCAGCGAGAAGACTGTTCAACGTCATTTCCACATTTGCAGGTGGCGGTGGATCTTCCACCGGCTATCGTCTTGCGGGTGGAAATATCATTGCAATCAACGAATTCGTTGAAGAAGCAATCAAGACATACTCGACAAATTTTCCAGATACAAAGATCATTCCCGGAGACATCAAGAAATTGACAGGTAAGGACTTTCTAGAGACGGCTGGTCTAAAGCCAGGCGAACTTGATATACTCGATGGATCCCCTCCATGCTCTGCATTTTCTGTTGCTGGCAAGAGAGAAAAAGGTTGGGCTGGATATGTCAAAGATACACGCAATTCATATTTTGACGACGAAGGCAATGTCATTGAAGAAGGTGATATTGAAGTTCAAGAGGGTGTAAAGAAATACTCGGACGGAAAGACTGTCGAGAGTATTGAAAACCTGTTTCTTGAATTCATTCGCATCGCCGAAGAAATCAAGCCAAAGGTAATTGTTGCCGAGAACGTCAAGGGTATCACTTTTGGTGAAGCTAAAGAAAAGCTGTATGAGTTCATCAACTCGTTTGAAAAGATTGGCTATCAAGTAACATATCAAGTCTTGAATGCCGCAGACTTTGGAGTTCCGCAAGGTAGAGAGCGCACTCTTTTCGTATGCATTCGTGAAGATGTTTGTGATGCTCTAGATTTGAACTTTCTGAATATGCATTCAACCGTGTTTCCTAATCCAACACATACAAAGCATGTGACGCTTCGCCAAGCTATCGAAGATGTAGAAAACGATCCAAATGAGATTCAAGAACTCAAGGACTATGTCATGGGAGGATTTCAAAAAGATTGGATCACGAAACTTCCATTCAATCCTACAAGACACACAAAGCCTTCCGACAAGGAATACCGCGATTGGAATCCAAAGGCATCATGTTTCAACATGATTCGTCCATGTCCAGATCTTCCATGTCCTACGTTGACACAACGTGGACAACAGAAATCTGTCTCAGGTGTATTTCACTATGCCGAAAATAGAAAGTTCACGATCAAGGAATTGAAGCGTATCATGAGTCTTCCTGAGGACTTTGTTCTTACTGGCAATTTTGATCAACAAGCCGAACGTATCGGTCGAATGGTCGCGCCCAAGATGATGGCTGCATTGGCAAGCAGCATTTATGAGAATGTTTTGAAACCATATAATGATAGACAAAATACTATGCGATGAACTAGAAAAATCTTCAAAGGATGTCAACGTCGCTGTACTCTTATCCGGCGGCGTTGATAGCATTTCTGTGGCTCTTGCCGCTCATAGGCTGGGCAAGAAGATCACAGCGTATACTTTTCATCTAAAAGATCAACCAACATATGATGCACAAAAAGCAAATGAAATATGCAACATCATGGGTTGGTCATGCAAGACAATAGAAGTTCCAACTGACAACGTATCAAATGATTTCATGCGTCTTCGTCGTGAAATTGAATGTGTAAAGAAGACACACTATGAATGTTGTTTTCCATTTCTATATGTGTATCCACAAATAGAAGAGACCGAAGTTTTGAGTGGATGGGCAGCTGATGGTTACTATGGCGTATCGAAGAAAGCAAACATACACTATAAGCATACGATGGAAAAATTCAACGAGTTTAGAGAAGACTATTTCAAGATTGATCATCGTGCAGGACATCTTTGGCACAAGAAAATTGCCGATAGACACAACAAGACATTCATAACTCCATATCTCACGGATGCAGTAAAAGAATTCTTTTGGAGCAAAGATTGGTACGAACTCAATCAACCATACCAAAAGCATCATGTAGTAGAAGCATTTGTCGAGTTTGCACAGTTTGGTGGTGTCAAGAAGCATATCAATCTGCAACTGGGATCTGGAATAGATAAATTGTTTGACTCTGTTCTGATACCTGATATAATGATCAACTATCGTAAAAGAAAACGTATCATGGACATTTGCAAGGATTGGAGCAATAGATGACACAGAAATTTACCTTTGCCCAGCGCGAAGAGGGCTTTGATAATCACATTAGTCAGTCAATTCGTGGGTACAATGATCTAATTGGTGATGTCATCAATCTTTCGCAGTACTTTGTTGAAAACGATACCATTGTGTACGATATTGGTTGTTCGACGGGCAAGATGCTCAAGGCAATGATTGAACAGAACAAGACTATTGCTCAGAAAGCCCAATATATTGGCATTGAAATCGAAGAAGATTTCTATCCCCATTTTCAAGAATCTGAAAACAATAGCATTCCATCAAATCTTGGTTTTTTCTGCGGTGATGTTCGCGAGGTCGAATTTTCAGCCAAGACTTCATTGGTGACATCAATCTTTACCTTGCAATTCATGCCAAGGCAAGATCGTCAAAATGTCATAAACCAAATTTATGACAGTCTAATTCCCGGTGGAGCATTCATCTTTGCTGAAAAGACTTTGTCGAATCATTCCCTAATTCAGGAGATGAGAACCTTCACATACTATGACTTCAAACGTCAGAGTTTTGAGTATGATGATATCATGACCAAGGAAAAGAAGCTTCGTTCCATGTTGAAGGCAAATACCAGAGATGAATTGATCAATATGTGCATTGAGGCAGGATTCAACGAGAATTCAATTGATACATTCTGGCAAAACTATGCATTTACTGGATTCATTGCCATCAAGGACTAATTGGCAATTCCAATATAGATATGTGGTGGACTAAAAAAGTCCTTGTCTTTACCAAAACAGCAGAGTATACTAACCACATGATGACAGAAAACAGCAACTCCCAAATTCATAGGGAAGCCAAGAGTCAGCTTGCGCGTCTCATGGCAAACGAAAACTTGACCGTCGAGCATCGTGCGGTTCGTACGGCGTATTTTGATGTTGAGAAGCGTCTTCTTGTCCTTCCAATTTGGAAGAATATGACTGGCAACATCTATGATACGCTTGTCGGACACGAGGTCGGTCACGCTCTTGACACTCCGCCGTCAGCGGATATTCTAAAGAATGCCATCGAATCGATTGATGCCAAGAACCCTCGCGGTTCCAAGATGTTTCTGAATGTGATCGAAGATGGTCGCATTGAGAAGCTTGTGCGTCGTCGCTATCCTGGTATGCGTCGTTCCTTCTCTCTTGGATATAAGGATCTGCTGGATCGCAATTTCTTTGGCACCGCTGGACGTAGCATCAAGTCTTATGGTCTGATTGACCGCATCAATCTTCATTTAAAGCTTGGTTCTGCAATCATCATCGACTTCACTCCGGCTGAGAAGAAGCTGGTTGAAATGGCTGAGAATTGCGAAAGCTTTGACGACGTTGTCAAGGCTGCTCAGGCAATCTATACTTATTGTAAAGAACATAAGGAAGATCAGCCTGAGAATGACGAGGAAAACTATTACGACGATTCGGAGTTCTACCCCGATGAGAGTGATGAGTTTTCCATGCCGTATGAAGGCAAGTCTGGCGAGGAGTCTGTTGAAGAATCTGATGAGATTGACGATTCTTCTTCGGAAGATTCCGATGACTCAGATGAATCCGACAAGTCTGACGGCAAGACTTCGGATGAAGGTTCTGCTGGTGAATCCGGCAAGGACGATGAAGAGGAGGGTTCTTCTGATTCCGAAGACGATGATTCGGAGATCAGTTCTTCCGACGAAGATGAAATTTCCGATCAGGAGACCAAGTCTCCTCTTGATGAGGGATTTAGACAGAATCCGACTTCCGAGACTCAGGAGTCTTGGGAATCCAAGAAGGATGAACTCGTTAGGAAAGCGGCCAAGGGCTATGTTTATGTAAACATTCCCGAGGTCAACGGTCATAATTGGGTTGTGCCCTACAAGCAGGTTCATGATGGCGGCAATGGCTTCGTCGGTCTTTCTGAGGTGGCTCGTCGCGGCGACATATATGGATTTATTCCTGGTCATACCAAGGAGCAGGTTCTTGCAGAGTGCATCAAGTTCCGTTCGGAGAACGCTGCGGTAATTTCATACATGGTCAAGGAATTTGAGATGCGAAAGGCGGCTGATACCTATTCTCGCTCGTCAATTTCCAAGACTGGTGTGATTAATACCAACAAGCTGCACACCTACAAGTATAATGATGACCTATTCAAGCGCATCACCAATGTGCCTACCGGAAAGAATCATGGACTTGTAATGTTCATTGATTGGTCTGGATCGATGACAACTTCAATTTCTGGATTGATTGAGCAGCTTGTAAATATGGTCATGTTCTGCAAGCGTGTTCAGATTCCGTTTGACGTTTATGCATTTTCAAATGTATATGGACATAAGAATATGTCTGCCGAAGAGATCAGTGCAATCGAAGCACGTCAGCATTCATACAAGGATGGTGATTTGCTTATCAATTCAAGCTTGTCTCTGCTTCAGTTGCTGTCTTCAAGGATGAAGGAAGGCGAGTTCAATCAGGCTATCGGTAATCTTCTGATGCTATGCAAGTTCTTTAGGAAAATGAATGCTGCTGTAGATATCAGGCCGTTTACTTTCGGTTCTACTCCTTTGGATGCGACTATTGTTTGTGCGACAAGCATTGTCAATGCTTTTCGTGCGAAGCATAAGCTTCAGATCGTCAACACCGTCATTCTTACCGATGGCGAGGATACAGACAGTATTGAGGTTAGGAACAAGGGCTATAATCCATATACTCAAGATGTGGTTCTTCGTGATACCGTTACCAAGAGCGAAGCTGTTGTTGATAATCTGTGGGATAATTCTGCCACAACGGCAATCTTCTTGAATCGTCTGCGTGAGAGAACTGGAACGAATGTGATTGGATACTATATAAATTCCGGTCGAGTGAATTCCATGTCTTTCTCACAGTATTCAGCAGATCCAAATCAGGTCGAGAAGCTGTATAAGGACTATGTAAAGAACAAGTACATTGAAGTTACCAATCGTGGTTATTCTGTGTACTATATTCTCAAGGCTGAGGAGATGAACATTCAGACCACCGAACTTAATCTTGGTAAGGCAACTACAGCAAAGAGCATTGCGAAGGTCTTTGCCAAGTATTCCAAGAACAAGTTGGACAATCGTATTGTTCTTTCTCGGTTCATTGAGAAAATTAGTGCTTGATTATACCAATTATATATCGTATACTAAATTATAACTTGATAGAGGAAAATATGTCGCTTACGGAAAAGCAGATTGCTTTCATTCAACTGGCTAACCAGAACGGGTATATGACTACCATTTCTCGCAAGGATGCCAAGGAACTTTGCCGCGCTCATAACTTCAAGTGGCCTAGGTGGATCGCGATTGACGATCAGTATCGTCACTCTCGCGGTGTCTACAAGCTTCCCAGTATTGGTGCTGTAGAAACTCCTATGCTTCCTGTTTCGGAAACTCCTATGCCACAGGCAACTACAATGAATCTTCAGACCATTGGTACAAACATCTCGGAGTCTTTGATTCCGACTCCCAATAAGAATTACGTTCCCTTTGGTAACTTCTCGGATGTTGAGTCGATCATCTCATCCAAGATGTTCTATCCAGTCTATATCACTGGTCTGTCTGGCAATGGCAAGACCATGATGGTCGAGCAGGCTTGTGCCAAGGCTCGCCGCGAGATGGTTCGCGTGAACATCACGGCTGAGACTGACGAGGACGACCTGATTGGTGGTTTCCGTCTTGTCGATGGTCAGACTGTGTGGCATAATGGTCCCGTTGTGATGGCGATGGAGCGTGGTGCGGTTCTTCTTCTGGACGAGGTTGACCTTGGCACTATCAAGCTTATGTGTCTTCAGCCCGTGCTGGAAGGCAAGTCGGTCTTCATCAAGAAGATCAACAAGCTGGTTCAGCCTGCTCGCGGTTTTACGGTAATCGCTACTGCAAATACCAAGGGTCGTGGTTCTGACGATGGCCGCTTCATCGGCACTAACGTCATGAACGAGGCGTTTCTGGAACGTTTCTCTATCACGATGGAGCAGGAGTATCCGCCTGCAGTAACCGAGAAGAAGATTCTACATAATCTTCTGGATCGTACGGAGGATGACAAGACCTTTGTTGAGCTGCTTATCAAGTGGGCAGATGCAATTCGTCGTACCTATTACGATGGCGGCACGACCGAGATTATTTCCACTCGTCGTCTTGTGCATATTTGCGATGCATACAAGATCTTCAGTCGTGATCGCATGAAGGCAATTCGTCTGTGTCTGAATCGTTTTGATGTTGACACCAAGACTTCGTTCATGGATCTGTATACAAAGATTGATGCAGAGGCTAATGCTCCTGTTGTTGCTAATACGGAAACGTCTACCGCAACGACGGACGTATCTCTTGAAGATAAGATCAAGCAGGCTAACGAGATTGTGTTTTAATGCTTGACAAACCAATTCGGTATTGATATAATACTGAATAATGGAGCGGCGTATTTGGTTGCTCGCCGCTCCGTTTTTTCGATGCAACCTTTTGTTATGGAGTGTTATATATGGCTAAGATTTCTGCTAAGGCTCGTATGCTTTCGGTTCTGAAGGGCAACTCATCGTACAATACTTTTTCGGTTGCACAGGGTCGCAATCGTTTTGGTATCAAGAACGTTGCGCAGCGCATTCATGAGCTGCGTCAGGACGGTCACGCAATCTACACGAACCTGAAGCGTCGTGGCGATGGCAGCACTGTTCGCGTTTATCGTCTTGGTACTCCTACCAAGGCCATGAAGGCTGCTGCTCGCAAGACCAAGACTCGTCGTTCTGCCTGAGTCTAGTATAGGTTGAGCCTATTGAAGGGGAAGAGAAATCTTCCCCTTCTTTATATTTGCTAACTAAATAGGAGTATGGTTTAGTAATTATCTTTTTGAGTGGAGTATACTATGGAAATTTCTATATCAGTTGACGAACTAAGAAAAAGAAAATTGTTTATCGCCACACCAATGTACGGTGGTATGGCAAATGGACTTTACATGAAGTCCTGCTTGGATCTACAAGCTATTCTAAATCAATATGGCGTTGAAGCCAAGTTTTCATTTCTATTCAATGAGTCTTTGATTACGCGCGCAAGAAATTATCTTACTGATGAATTTCTTCGTAATGAAGGATTTACGCATCTCTTGTTTTTGGATTCTGACATTCATTTCAATCCACAAGATGTTGTAACTCTTCTTGCTCTAGATAAAGAAATTATTGGTGGACCATATCCCAAGAAGTCGATTAATTGGGGTAATGTCGCACAGGCCGTTAAGAACAAGCCTGATATTTCTCCGGGCGAACTTGATGGATTGATTGGCGAATTCGTTTTCAATCCAGTAGCCGGAACAAAGCAGTTTTCAATTACTGAACCTCTTGAAGTCATGGAAATCGGTACAGGTTTCATGATGATCAAGCGTGAAGTCTTCAAGAAATTTGAAGACGCATTCCCAGAATATCGCTATAAGCCAGATCATGTCGGTCAAAAGCACTTTGACGGATCTCGCTACATTCATGCGTATTTTGATACGATCATTGATCGTGGTCCAAATGCACCAGGATCATCGGAGAGATATTTGTCGGAAGATTATTTCTTCTGTCAGATGTCTCGCAAGATCGGTATCAAGATTTGGCTGTGTCCTTGGATGAAGACACAACATGTCGGAACATTTGCGTTTACTGGCGACCTATCTAAGATTGCTCAGTATACAGGACGCATATGATCATAGGATTCGTTGGTACCATTGGCTCAGGCAAAGGTACTGCGGGTGAAATATTGGCGCAGCGAGGATTCTTCACCGAATCTTTCGCTGCTCCTCTTAAGGACATTACCGCAAGTCTATTTGGCTGGCCTCGTCATTTATTGGAAGGCGATACACAAGAGTCTAGGGAGTTTCGCGAAAGTAAAGATCCATGGTGGTCTGAAAGGTTTGGTAAAGATATAACACCAAGATACATTCTACAAATAATAGGAACTGAATGTATGCGCGATTGCATTCATACAGATTTCTGGGTTGCTTGTTTGGAAAAAAGAATAAAACTAAATCGTGATTATGTAATCACAGATGTAAGATTTCCAAACGAAATTGACTCCATTCACAAGATGGGCGGCAAGATTGTAGAAATACAAAGAGGCGCAATACCAGAATGGTATATTCATGCAACAATGTATAATAATGGTGATTCTGGAATAAAACCAGATGTTCATTATTCAGAATGGGCGTGGATGGGATATAAGACTGATTATACCATTAGTAACAATGGAACAAAGGAAAATCTAGAAGAAGAGATTGAATTGATGTTGGAGTGCTTGACTCCACCAAACTAATGTGATACTATTGTCTTCATACATTGAAGGAGTTTATTATGAAAATTTCTCAGGATACAATCAACATTCTAAAGAACTTCTCCCAAATCAATCAGGGGATTTTCTTCAAGAAGGGCGACACAATTTCAACAATTTCGCCTCAGAAAAACATTCTAGTAGAAGCCACGGTCAAGGAATCGTTTCCAAATGACTTTGGTATCTATGATCTTCCAAATTTCCTGAGTGTTCTTTCACTCAGCAAGGATGATCCAGAATTGTCTTTCTATGACAAGCATCTGACATTGTCGGGTCACAATGGACGTTCAACGATAACCTATCGTTATACAGATGCATCCATGATCGTATGTCCACCAGATAAGAAGCTGACTGTACCTAGTGCAATTGCTACTTTTGATCTGGATGAAAATGATCTATCATGGATTTCTCGTTGCGTTGCAATTCTTCAGCAACCAAACATGAGCATTGAGAGTGATGGTGATGCAATTAATATCACTACATTTGACGCTACGAATGACTCGTCACATACACAGAAGTTGCAGATCGCTAAGGGTAATGGCGAAAGCTTCAAGTTTGTTCTTCGTACCGAGAACATCAAGTTGATCTCGACCAATTATACTGTAGCTGCAACAAAGGGAATCGTGACTTTCACCGGCAAGAATATTCCAATCAAGTATTGGATTGCAACTGAAAAGATGAAGGAGTGATAATATGTCAACAATTGGTAACAATAGTGGCGTTCCTGCAATGTCGCCAGAAGAAATCAGAAAGGTTGCTGACGCTATTGAGGTGCTAAACGATAGCATGACCCGTGTTGCTGCTGAACGTGATCTTGTCAAGGAAACGGTAAACAAGTTGCACGAGGAAATTGGCTTTCCGAAGAGACTTCTTCGCCGTCTTGCAAAGACACACTACAATAGATCTTTCGAAATGGACACTCAAGAGAACCGCGATTTCGAGAGCGCATACGAGACTGTTACAAGCAAGAAATAATCTTCTATGGCTCGCAAAAGATATGCAACATGTGCTTGTGAACTTTGTTATGTTAGAGTTCCAAAAAACGAGGCTTTTTGTGAGCAAGTAACAGAAGAAACGGGCGGCTGGGAAGGCGAGGGTGGAGGATCAAGTAGCTCAAATTCTTGGACAACCGGAAACTATAGATCTTCAAATAGAAGTTATAGTTCAAGTAGAACGCATTATAGACATCGTACGGTCTGGTTTTGTGCGGATTGTTACGGAAAACTACAATTGTTTAGACAAGAACAAGAACGTATTAGACTTGAAGAAGAAAAACTAAAAGAAGAACGAAGAAGATTGGCGAGAGAGCAGAGAAAGCCTCTTGTTATATTCTTCTGGATCGTCGTTGTTCCTTTAATTCTTGCAATGTGTTCAATTAGTAGTTATACTGGTGTGAAGTAAAAAGGAGATTTGTAATGGTAAATAATGATCAATTTCTGTGGACCGAGAAGTATCGACCACAGAAGGTTTCTGATTGCATTCTTCCCGAAAATATCAAGAGTGCATTCCAAGAATATGTGAATCAAAAGAACATTCCGAATCTTCTTCTTACAGGTGGTCCCGGCGTAGGTAAGACTACAATCGCCAAGGCCATGTGCAATGAAGTGGGTTGTGATTTCATGGTGATCAATGGTTCAGATGAACGTGGTATTGACGTTCTTCGTACCAAGATCAAGTCATATGCCTCGTCAATGAGTTTTTCTGGTGGTAGAAAAGTCGTTATCATTGACGAGGCAGACTATCTGACGCCAGAAGCACAGGCAGCAATGAGAGCAGCAATCGAAGAGTTTTCGGCAAACTGCTCTTTCATCTTTACTTGCAATTACAAGGCGCGATTGATTGATGCGATTCATTCACGCTGCTCTGTGATTGAATTCAAGATCAAGAACGGAAACAAGGTCAAGATGGCTGCTGGATTTCTAAAGAGAATCCAGCACATCCTCGATATCGAAAAAGTAAAGTATGATAATACCGTTCTTGTTCAAATCATACAAAAGCACTTTCCTGACTATCGTCGTGTATTGAATGAGCTACAGAGATATTCGGTAAAGGGTGAAATCGACACGGGTGTATTAGCACAAGTTGCTGATGTCAATCTCAAGGATCTTGTCTCGCATCTCAAGGAAAAAGACTTTACATCCATGCGTAAGTGGGTGGGTGTGAATAATGATGCAGATCAAGTGAAGATTTTCCGTTTGATCTATGACTCATTATATGATATTCTACAACCACAGTCTATTCCTCAGGCTGTCGTAATTCTTGCCGATTATCAATATAAGTCGGCATTTGTTGCGGATCAGGAAATCAATATGGTTGCGTGTTTGACCACGATCATGATGGAGTGTTCGTTCAAATGAATATTTTTAATCCTGATGATATTGTTCAGTCTGAACTAAAGATACTATCTTGGATGTTCATGACTCGAAAAGAAATCAAAAAGATTGTAAATGTTCCATATGGAATATACGCATTCACTAAACCAATGAAGTCATTGCCAAGTAATGATCAATGGCCTCATAAGATTGAAGAAACCATTTATTTTGGAATGGCTGGAAAATCAGAATCTTATGTGGATTTCTATCATGATAGAAAGAGTAATGGTGCAATCAATTCTTATTGGTCGCAAAGTATTCTTCACAAGAGAATAAGCACACATATCAAACATGTTAATATGAAGGGTTCAAATCAATCTAAGATTTACAAACTTTATCATGAACTATATGATGTGAAAAACGTAGATAAGATTGCACTATGTGTCATGCGTCCTCAAAAAACAATAATGAACTATGAAATTAGAGCATGGTTGAAAGCTATGGAAAGTAATATTATTTTTGCATATACAAAACAGTTTGAACAAATTCCTGTTCTAAATTCCGAACACAAGGTAAATATTGGCAACAAACAAAGAAGAGAAAATTCTTATTGTCAAATTAGAAGAAGACAGATACAAGACAATCTTGAAGATTTCTTTGTTGATGAAGCCCCGCGAAAGAGAAATTGAAATGGATCTATTCAAGGATATATTGCCCGCAATTCAAAAGACGAAGAAGGATCTATCGAATGAGCCAGACTTTGAGAAATCGTATAATGCATTTGTGGTCAATCGTGCGCTATCATATCACGTTGATTCTATATTACATGCCAATGAAATGAACTTGAGACACGGTTTGGACGAAAAGCTACAATTCCAATATTATCTAAATAGTATTAGATCTATGAAACGCAAGTTTCAGCCGTGGGTCAAGAAAGAGAAGAATGATATTCTGGATGCTATCAAAGAGTACTACCAGTGTTCAAGCGCAAAAGCACTAGAAGCAATGCGAATCCTCTCCTCTGATCAGGTTGATCATATAATAACTATAACAAAAAAAGGTGGAGTGGGTAATGTGGAGCGTAGAAGACATGGTGGAGGTGACGCTAAAAGAGCGTGATGACTTCCTTAAAGTCAAAGAAACATTGACTAGAATTGGCGTAGCTTCAAAGAAAGATCAGACACTCTATCAGTCTTGTCACATTCTTCACAAGCAGGGAAAATACTATATCGCACATTTCAAGGAATTGTTTGCACTTGACGGTAAACCAACTAACTTTTCAGAAAGCGATATAGGTAGACGTAATTCAATCGCCAATCTTCTTGCTGAGTGGGAGCTAATTGCTCTAGTCAAGCCGGAGAAAACAGCAGAACCTATTTGCCCACTAAATCAAATCAAGATATTGGCATTCAAGGACAAGAACGATTGGCAACTAGTAGCAAAGTATAATATTGGTAAAAAGAAAATTGAAACTGAATAAATCATGGAGATTTTGTTATGGCAATCAAATTGAAATTCCACAAGCTACATCCCGAAGCACAAGCACCTGTATATTCAACAACAGATGCCGCTTGTTTTGACATCTCCCTATGCACATATGGAAAGATGGCATTCAAAGGTTATGATGAGTCGGGTAAAGAGTTTACAAGACTATTGACTACTGATGGTGGCGTTCTATTATGTCCAAAAGATAGAGTTCTTGCACCAACTGGACTTATTTTTGACATTCCTAAAGAATACTCTATTCGCATTCATCCTCGTTCTGGTCTTTCTTTGAAAGAGGGATTGACACTTGCAAATGCACAGGGTGTCATTGATTCGGATTATATGGAAGAAACATTTGTCATGCTAACGAATCTTTCTTCAAGAAATATCAACATCCCTAATCTAAGCAGAATTTGTCAAGGTGAACTTGTAAAGAACAATAGAGCCTCTTTCGAGGAGATTAAGGAAAGACCGACGCGCGATAATACAAATCGCAAAGGTGGATTCGGTTCTACGGGCACGAAAGCCCTTGACAAACCGTCAGCAAATACTATATAATACACATACTAGAGCCATACTGGGCTAGTATGTTTTCAACTTGCTTAAAAGGAGTTAAACATGACATTCGCATACGGACGTAATCTGCTTCCATCAACTGTTGGGTTTGATAGACTTCTATCTACCCTGGACGAAGCACTAAATATTCCCGACAAGGTTCTAACGTCATTTCCACCATACAATATCGCAAAGATTAGCGAAGATAAGTATGTGATTGAGCTAGCAGTTGCTGGTTTCAAGAGAGAAGAAATCGACATTACCTTGGAAGACAACAAACTAACAGTTCAAGGGAACGCAAAGAAAGATGAGGACAACGGCAAAACTTATTACCATCGTGGCATTGCTCTTCGTAATTTTACCCGTGTATTTACTCTCGCTGACACGGTAGTAGTAAAGTCCGCTGATCTTGTTGACGGAATGCTTGTGATTGAACTTGAAAATGTGATTCCGGAAAATAAGAAGCCTCGCAAGATTCTTCTGAACGACAAGAACTTTACAACCGAAAAAGTTCTCGCTTCAAAATAATTTCTGACTAAATAATCTCACTTAATCTTAACATCTAACCAGTCACCGTGGGTATTGTACTCACGGTGACTTTCTTCTAGAAAGGATACTTTGATGGAACAATACTGGGGTTATCACGCAATGCTTGATTGTCGCGCCTGCGATATTGAATTAATCAAGAGTTATGATAATGTTTATAATTTTGCAAAGAGTCTTGTGAATGCTATTGATATGAAAGCCTTTGGAGAACCCCAGATTGTTCATTTTGGCGAGGGAAATAAAGCTGGATTTACTCTCGTTCAACTCATCGAAACAAGTAATATCTGTGCTCATTTCTGCAATGATACAGGTGACGCATACATTGATGTGTTTTCCTGCAAGCCCTATGATCGTGATGTGGTAAGAGATCAGATCATTCAATTCTTCAATCCACGACAGATCACAGTCAACTACATTGAACGTCAGGCATGAGAGATGACTGTATCATACATGGGTCGGCATGTTATTGCTGATTTGCATGATGTATCTGCGGAACTTCTTGGCTCAATTGATTTTTGGAAAGAAATCCTAATTGATGGAGCCAAGAAGTCTGGTGCAACAGTACTAAGCGATCACTTTCATCACTTTGGTGATGGATATGGTCTTACTGGTGTAATCGTTCTTGCAGAGAGTCATATCAGCATTCACACATGGCCAGAAAAAAACTACGCGGCAATCGATGTATTCATGTGCGGGACATGTGATCCTGAAGTTGCAGTAGATCATATTACAAGCAGACTAAATAGTATTGTCAAAAAAGACTTGATTTATCGAAAGTAATTTGATATACTTGCTTGATAATTGGGAGATTATATTATGAGATATATTGGCTATTCAGTCTCTCGCTGTGTGCGCGATATCGTAAAGAAGCGTGTGAATATTTTAGCAATTGAAGTCGTCATTGGCCGCACAATGATTGAGAATGAGCAACACATTGCCGAAGTTTCTCGTGGCTATCATTCACTACCAAAATCTGATTATAGATCATGGGCTGATCTAGATCTTGACGCTTGTCAGAAAGTATTGCTTGAACTATACCGTGATGGCAAGCTTCATCAGCCAAGACTATATGGCAAATATCCTATTCGCATGGATAATCATTGGGGTGTGATTGCTCCATTTCCCATGAGCGCCTTCTAATGAAGGTTGTAGTTATTATTCCAACTACAGGTGACAACAAAGTTCTGCGGGCAATCAAGAGCGTAGAAAATCAAACATATGAAAACACAAGTTATCTTCTTGTTGTTGATGGAAATAAATTCAAACCAAGATTTGATGATCTATTCGTAAATAGCGATCCATATGTGCCACCAAAAGATGTCGTATATTTAAAGCACAATACTGGCGCCGATGGATTCTATGGTCATCGCATATATGCGGGCTTCTCCCATCTTGTTAACGAAGACATCGTGCTATTTCTTGATCAGGATAATTGGTTTGAACCCGATCATGTTGAAAAGCTTGTAAAGACATTACAAGCTAGCAATCTAGCATGGGCGTATAGTCTAAGAAACATATATGACAAAGATGATAATTTCTTGTGTCGCGACGATTGCGAAAATCTAGGAAAATATCCTGTGTGGAATGGCATGCACTATCATGTTGATACTAGTGCATATGCGTTTCGTCGTGAGTTTCTAATTCGCGTTGCTTCGGTGTGGCATTCTGGCTACGCCGGAGATAGACGCTTTTTCAACACAATAAAAGATCTTGCTCCATTTGATACGAGCGGAGCATATACATTGAATTATAGATTGGATGGCAATCCTAATTCCGCATCGCCTGAATTTTTCATTCATGGCAACAAGATTAATGAGCAAAAATATAATGGTAATTATCCTTGGAGAAAATCATGAGCAACATTAAAATTGAGTATATGCAAAAATATGGTTCGGGCAAAATCTTTGTAGAGACTGGGACTTATCTTGGTGATACAGTTCAGCTTGCTCTTGATGCGGGATTTGATCTTGTTCATACAATTGAAGTTGATCAAGATATGTTTGACAAATGTCACGCTCGTTTCAAGGATAATTCAAACGTAAAATTGTGGTTTGGTGACTCTGTAGATATAATTCCTCAAATTGCAGATCAACTAGTAGAGCCAGCCACATTTTGGCTTGACGCTCATGCAAGCGGTCCACTTCAGGGCGGTCGTTATGCTCCGTGTCCTCTTGTTCTGGAACTTGAGTCGATCTATGGAAAAAAGAAATTGCGTTTTACTGAAAACGGTTCAGAAATGTATCGTGAAAAGTCATCTATTGACACGCACACAATCATGATCGATGATCGTCGTTTGCTTGGATCAGCTGAATGGGGATTCGTGCAGGAAAAGCAAATCATGGATCTTCTTTTTGCAATCAATCCAAATTATAAGATCGTTTATCTCGATGGCCATCAGGCAAACGATATCATTTGTGCTACGGTAAAATGACATGAAGAAAGATCTAATTCTTGGTTGTATCACAAATTATACTTTTGACAAAGTTGCAAATTGGGCAAATTCAATTGATCGTTCAGGATTTGATGGTCATAAGCTTGTCATAGCATATAATGTCGGATTTGATATTGTTGATGAACTGACAAAAAGAAACTTTACTGTAGTCACATTCAATCGTGATGACGCAAACAAGAAATTTACATATCGCGAAAATTTCAATATCGTCGTTGATCGTTTCTATCATTCTTGGAAAGTATTGAATGATATTGAAGATCAAGTAAGATACGTTATTGCTACTGATGTTCGCGATGTTGTATTTCAGACTAATCCTACTGAATTCTTGAACAGGCATATGGGACCTCAGTTTTTTACAAAGATAATTGCTTCTACTGAGGGCATTCGTTACAAAAATGAGACTTGGGGAAACAACAATATGAAGTTGAGTTTTCCTTTCATTCATGAATATATGTCGAATCATGTAATCTACAATGCTGGAGTAATGGCAGGTTCTATTGATACAATCAAGGATCTATTTCTCAATATTTACATGATATGTGCAAATATGCCACACACGATTCCTGGTGGTGGTGGACCAGATCAGGCAGCATACAATGCACTACTATCAATGAACAACTATTCCAATTTCACTATGTTCACAACTGCTAAACAGGCGTGGGCAGCTCAGTTAGGAACAGTTGCTGATCCAAGCAAGATAAATCAATATAGACCGTATCTAACAGATCATGAACCCATAATTGAGAATGGTGAAGTGTTTAACAATGAGGGTCAAAAATATTGCATCGTCCATCAGTACGATAGGGTTCCTAGTCTTTTACCTTTAATCAATCTTAAGTATGGGAAGTGACATGAGTGATATCATCAAAATAAACACAAAAACAAATCAATTTCAAAAAGTAGAACAGCCCCTTACAATAGCTGAATATAAAGAGCAAGGAAAGTGGCCATTCGATTTCATTACTGCAAAAGGTCTTGTTAGTGTAATTAATGATCTTTCTACTCGTTTGAATAGAAATGTTGTTGGACTTGAAATTGGAGTCTGCAAGGGAGAAAATATCGTTCATTTTCTTGAGCAGACGAATAGAATAGATAAGATTCATTGCATTGATCCATATCTTCCATATATGGATTGGATTGGTCCTGTAACTCAGGAAGATGTGAATTTGCATTATGAAATTACGATGAAGAACTTTGAGCCGCATAAAGACAAGATCGTATTCTATAAGGATATGTCAGATAATTGCGTAAGCAAGTTTAGCAATGAACAGTTTGACTACGTGTTCATTGATGGTGATCACTCTTACGAAGGCGTCAAGAAAGACTTGAATAACTATTATAGTAAAGTCAAAACTGGTGGAATATTTTCTGGACACGACATAAATCTACAGTCAGTACAACAGGCAGTTCGTGAATTTAGAGAGCAAAATTTGATCACAAATCAAATTCAGTTTACTGACGTAAACGTTTGGTATTGGGTAAAGTGATGCAAAAAAAGCCACTAAAAATAGGATTTGCTGATGTCTGCACATCCGAATTCTATGAGACTATTCTAAGTCAAAGATATGAATTGACTATTGATAATGAAAATCCAGATTTTCTTTTCTTTGGTGATGAGAATTTTGGAACAAGAAATCTTCAATATTCAAAAGATAAGTGCATAAAGATATTCCATACTGGAGAAAATCGTAGACCAGAAAACTACGATTGTCATTATGCTATGACATTTGATCATAATCCAAATCAATGGCATTATAGACTTCCCGGCTGGGCATTAGTTCCTTTCTTTTACAAGAAATTTGATTTTAATCATATATTCAAAGCACACGAATTAAAATATGAAAAAGACAAGTTTTGTGTCTTCATTCATAGAAATGGAAGCAATAACATAAGAAACGCCGTGTTTCATGAATTGTGTAAATATAAAAAAGTAGATAGTGCCGGACCTCTATTTAACAATATTGGACAAATTATTAGTCCAGATTATGATGCAAAGCTTGATTTTATCAAAAGCTATAAGTTTGTTCTTTCATTTGAAAATAGTCCACATCCAGGATATGTGACTGAAAAAATCATGGATGGATTCTATGTGAATTCTATTCCAATTTATTGGGGATCAGCAACAGTAGATTTAGATTTCAATGAAAATAGTTTCATCAATGCAGGTAAATTTAACACAATAAAAGACTTGATTGATGAAATAATTCGTATTGACAATGATGATCAATTATATTATAATATAATTTCTCAAACAAAATTTAAACACAATATTCCGCCATCATGTATGATATATGATAACTTTTTGAATTGGTTTGACGCAATTGTGTACAATAAACTATATGTGAGAAACTAATGCAAAAACATTCAGAAATTGAAAAATTTTTCAAATGAGTTAATATGAAAAAACATAAAAAGATAATAGTATGGGGTGCAAAATATAACACCGGACATACACATGCATTTACACATGCTGCATTCGTGAAAGGCGCACAGTATCTTGGAGAAGAGGTCTATTGGCTTGATGATCGTGACAATGTTGATTCATCATTCTTTGATGATGCGATAATCTTATCCGAACATTGGATTGCAACGACACATCCAGCAAGTCATAGATTGCCACTAAGAAAGTCTTCGACATATATCATGAACTATCTTGGAAACAAGAAAGGAACAGATAATCCAGGTGCATATTATTATCTTGATCGTGTTGGAAGAATAATTGATTTTCGTTTTGCAAACGATTGGTCTGACAAATACTGGGAATACAAATACGAACCCAAGAAATATACTCCAATAAATGATGGCGTATCACATCTTGAAAAAGGTCAAGAATACGATAATTTCTATAGCATGTGGGCAACAGATCTCATGCCAAACGAGATCAATTTTGATGATAGATTAGTTCCATGGCAAGAACCAAAACATGCGTTTTTCTCCGGTACTATTCGCGAAGATAATCATGACCAGTTTGAGCCATTCATTCGTGCTTGCAATGAAAACAACATGCAATTTAGATTCAATAATGTTTGGCAGCAAGTTTTAACTATTGATTTAGTTAAAAAGCTATCACTTGATGCATTTCTTGCTCTTGAACTTCGTCCAAAGTTTCATGTGAATAATGGATATAAGTCATGTCGCGCTTTCAAGATAATTAGCTATGGCCAACTTGGAATGACAAATTCTCGCGCAGTCTATGATTATTTTGATCAAGAAATAGCATTTCATGAAGATCCATATAATTTGTTTCATGTTGCATCGCAAATGAGAAATGATCCGAAGACAAAAGATCTGATTTTAAATCAAATGAAGAAGGTAAAAGAAAAGCATACATATGCTAGTAGAATGAAGGATATTATTACAGCTTGTGAAATGTGAGGTTTATTATGGGTACTATTTTAGTCACTGGCGGTGCTGGATATATTGGTAGTATTTTTGTAGAAAAGCTACTACAACTTGGTCATCACAATGTTTGTGTTCTTGACAATTTATACTACAATAATCAATCATCTCTAAATCATCTAATGCATGACACGCGCCTTGAAGTTAGACGCGGAGATGTTCGTAAACCAAGTGATATTGATCCACTACTAAGAAAAGCAGATATCATATTTCCACTAGCTGCCCTTGTAGGAGCCCCTATTTGCAATAGGGATCCTATCGCAGC
>Ga0181344_1000215_pt1 | contig 24429 bp, 4 predicted proteins | sample Su13VDMLBDD_FD_130098 | JGI IMG/M metagenome (GOLD analysis project Ga0181344, IMG submission 130098) | Freshwater viral communities from Lake Michigan, USA - Su13.VD.MLB.D.D | ecosystem: Environmental > Aquatic > Freshwater > Lake | place: USA: Michigan | collected 2013-07-15
TTAAATATAAATCAGCATGTGGTGAATATGTAATTGTAACTAAAGATAAAAGTAAACTTACAGGTTTATTTAAAGTAAACTTATCAGATTTAACTGATATAAATATTAAAAATTTAAAATAATTAAGGGAGAGCCATAGCGGTTCTCCCTTTTTTTTTCTACTTCCCTTGCCCTTTATATAATTTCTTATAGTTTCTTGAGCTTTTAAGTTTAGATGTTTTAGTTTTACTATGAACACCTGGTCTTGATACTTTAACTGAAGCTGCTGCGCTTCCTGTTGCTTTCTTTGCCATTATTTATATTTTAGATGAATATCTTTCATAGTTTTTAATCAATGTTTCTACATCACCAGTTCCACCAGTTATACCAATTGTTCTTAATATATGAGCTTTAATTTTAGCTTCACCTTCTTTTTGCCAAGAGTATGGTCCTGTTTCTAATTTATAGTATGCTGCATCATTTCCAGCTGCCATATTAAATAAATCTTCTAATATTTTAGCATATACTGTAAGTGTAGATTTGAATGAAGTACTAGTAACACTAATAAAGTTATTGTAATCATCAAGACCTAAACCTGGTAGTGGTACAAATGCAGATGTTTCAGCTCCTACTTGTAATAGTAAGTTTAACATATGATTTGTAATCCATCCGTTTGCTTTAAATCCTTCAGTACCATATGCATCTGATCTATTTTTAATTTTTTCCCATCTTTCATCATCATCAGGGTCATAACCAAATAATAAACTTCCAAGAATACTAAATAAAAATATTGATACACCTTCTGCTATCATTTTTTTAGTATCTATCTTGTCTTCTTCAGACATATATGGGTAATATTTACCAGCAGATTTTATAAGTTTATATAATGATGCAATACCTGATATATAATAACCTCTTGATGTTTCACCAAGACCCCAATCATATCTTCTTCCCCATCTATTTTCTTTAGATAAATCAGCTGCAAATCTATTTGTAAACATTGATGTAGCCCATTTTCTCATAAAGAAAAACATTCTATATATAAAATACTTGTTACCCTCTGCTTGACCAAAATCATCATATGCACCATATAGTCTTCTTGATACAGTTTGAAACTTGTTTTTAAAGCTTTTAAATTTAGCTGACTGAGCAATTAATATCTCTGAACCTTCAGTAAGAAACTCATTTTTAGATATTCTATTTTTAGCTTTTAAATCCTCTAAAGGCACTGAATATTTTTTAGCAATTGACTCAAGAGTATCTCCTGCTTCAACTGTATGGTATATTGTTTTATTACCCCATTCAGGATCAATTCCTGGTTTTAATGTTAATACACCATCTTTATCTAATTCCCAAGCATCTATATATCTTATTGGTGTAATCTTACCATCTGATGAAACTTGATTTACATATTGATGATGCATGAAGCCTCCAAATAATTGCATAGCTGCTTCCATCTCCCCAAACTTTCTAAAAGAATACATCCATGAACCATCAAGCATATCTTTTGCTCTTGTTCTTGAAAGATTTCTACCTAATTGATCCTCAGTTTTAAAGAAAGGGTCAAAATATTGTATGATTTGTACATTTAAAGGTTGATTACCTCTTGAATAAATACCAACTGAAGACCATTCTATCATAGCTTTAGCTGCCCAAGGTCTTGCTAATGCCATAGATTTTAATGATACATATTTACCTCCAGATGCTTCAATTAAATTTTGAACAATCTGACCATATCTGTTTTTTAAATCTGATGGTATATTTACTGCAAGTGTTGCTCTACCTGCAGCACTTAACATGAAATTAGACATTTTATGTAACCAAGGATTACTTTCCTCAATACCAACTATTTTTCTACCATATAGTTCTCTTTCAATAAGTGATCTTACTTGTTCAAGTCTATTATATACATCACCTTTATTTTTATTAACATTAACTAGTTTACCAGTTACTTTATGAATTGTTCTACTTTGTTTATTAACATTTTTTAATCCATTTTTAGGATCTTCAAGTACTGATAAGATTGAGTTAATTAATGGTGCTGACTCAATTAATTTTGATTGTGTGTTAATTGATTGCACATATTGGAAAATACCAGGTAAAAAATCTTTAGATGTTTTCTCTATATCTAAATTATATGTACCTGTAACAGGAATATGACTTATCTCATTACCTTGCATATCTGTAGTAACAAGATTTTTTCTTGAATCATAATTTAAACCTAATTCAAAATCATCATTGGATTTACCTATCATTTTTTGCCAGTAGTATTCCCATGAACCTTTAAGAGCTTTTGCTTTATCAGATAAAGCTCCTGCTTGTAAGCTTTCAAGCATACCTTTTTTACCATATCTTGGTAAATCATACCATAATCTTGAACCATAAGCTGCATCATTTTGAAACTTAACATAGTACTCTTTAATGGTTTGAATTAACTTATATTGAGCATTATCAGCTTGTTTAAGTCTTAAAAATTCTTGGTTAACAAACTTATCATCTTTAGCACTATTAATATCACCTGGTTTATATGGTCTTGGTAAATAGTTACCAGCATTATCTATTATAGTACCAACATATTTATTTCTATCAGCTCCTATTGGAATAGTTCTATATTTAGGATCATTTTTAATTCTAAAATCACAGTGTCTAGAATTTGGTATACCATTAATAGTAAATTGTTTTCCAGTATCTGGATCTGTTAATGTAGTTTTTACATAATCCTCTTCATTATTTGGTACAGATACTGAATAACATGCTAATCTTTCAAAATAAATATCTATTGAACCTGTTTTAGAGTATCTTTTTTTAGTAACGTGGCTATTAAAAAACCAGTTTCTAAATTTATCATCTTCAGATAACAAATCTTTAAATGATTCTGAGTTAATTAAATCATCTACTTCACCTTCTTTAGCTTCACCTTTACCTAATACTTGAGTTAAGTAATAGTTTAATGATTCCATATAATACTCAGTAGGTATTTTAGATGAAATATCAGCTAATTCATTATAGATACCTTGTATTTCTGCTGCTTCAAGTGCTGTTAAACCATTTGGAGTATTTACTTTAATTAGTTTTAAATATCTCAGCTTTTGTTCATCAGATAGTTGTCCTTTTGCTTTAATTAATTCAACATATTCACTTAACTCATTTGCTTGTTCTTTAGTTAATTTAGATGCTTTTTGCTCTGCAAATTTAACATCATTAACTTTTTGTTGTAACTCTTTAATTTTTTGAATTCTTTCAGCTTTTAACTCAGAAGGAATTGGTTGACCTTGTGAATCTCTAAAAGCAAATAATAAATCATATATCTCACTATATGCTTCTCCAATATTAAACTCAGACTTATCTGTTATTTTATCTTGTAACTCTTTTAGTCTAGTAATTAATTCTCTTTTTCTAGTATAATAAGATTCGGAATAAGCAATTCTTGTATTTTGTCTCATCCACTTTTTCTTCATCTCATTTGCCTCTTCTTTTGAAACACCTTGAGCATCAATACTATTAATAAATTCATTATAAGATGTCTGTAATGATCCCTCTCTAGGAATACTTTCATAAAACTCAGATGTAAGTTCTTTATGCTCTCTTAATATAAGTGCTATTGATAAATCATAAACATTATTTTCAGGATCATCTATCTTAGGTGAACCATCAACATAGTTTAATTCATATAGTTGTTGGTATTTTCTCCATAATGCTTGAGCAGATGAATAGTTTTCAAATCTTTCAAGCTCAGTTGAAAATGTACTTGACTCAGCATTAAAATCTTCTAATGCTTGTTTTCTTGTTAACCATGCTAATCTATGTACTGCAGACTTATTAAAAATATCATCTGCATCTAAAACTACTTTAGTATATTTATCATACATGTAGTCTTTTTTAAACTGTCTAAGTTCTGCCGCAGCATCAGCAATTTTTTGTTTATCATTAGTTTTTAATGCTTCATTATAGTCATATCTTAATTTTTCTTGGACATATCTATAATTTTTCCATTCATTTTTAAGAGTAAATATCTCTTTTTCAACAGGTTTACCATTCTCATCAAATCCAAGTACTTTATCTCTATTAGCAATTAATTCTGCTAATTGAGTAGTATTATTTGGGTTAACATTGTTAGCAGATAACAATGGTTCAAGTTTTCCTCTAAACACTTCTGTTTCATTAAGTGTTTTTAACTGAGCATCAGTTTTAATATTTTGAATATACATTGCAAGACCTCCTACTATTGGATCATTACTAGATGTGTATGATTCTAAAAATCTATTAAACCAAGAAATATCTTTTGCATTACCAGATAATAAGTCTCTTATTTTTAATTCATCAATTTTTAAATAATTATAATCTGCAATAAAATCATTAATGTACTTTTTATCAATACCTTTAGATACTAATTTAGTCATATCATCATCAGAAATATTGCCTGATATTACTTTAGTATAAAAGTCTTCTATTTCATCAGCTGTTAATTTATTTTTTAATGCATTACCTAAATCTTTTTTAAGCTTATCATCTAAAAACTCTTGCATGTATGCAGTATAAGTTCTGTAGAAATCTACTGAAGACTCTTTATATATTTTTTGTAGTAAATTAACTGCAGATCTAGCATTAGAAGCCATTTCATTTAACAAGTTACTCAATGAGTTAGTTGAGTCTAAGTTAAAATCTTCTTTAAATAGTTCAGTAGTATCTTCAATAAAGTCAATCCAGTTAGACAAATTAGTTCTATATATACCTAGTACAGATAAAGTACTTCTTTCACCAAAGTTTTTATCTTGTTGAATTTTTAATAGATCAGTATATATACTTTTAATAATATTATTTGTTATCTCTAAACTACTAACAAAATTAGTAGACTTGTTTCTCATATCTTTAATTCTTCTTAACTCAGACTCAATAACTGATTCAATTATTTCATCTTTAGAAGCTTTACCCATATCAACTATAGATTGATATGGTGCAAGTGATCTTTTAATTGCAGGTAATAATTCATTTGACCCTTCTATAAACAATGTTTTTTCAAGCATTGGATATAAATTAGATTTTTTACTAAACTTTTTAGCTGAGTTTAATGTAGATACAGTTGATGCATAAAAATTATCAATTGCGCTTTGTATTGCATTCTCAGATACATTTTTAGTTAATATATTTACTCTAGACTTAGTATATTTTGAAAACATTGCAATGTCTTCATTAGTAACTAAATCAGACTGGTACTCAAAATCTTTTGACAACATCATATCAGCTAATTCACCTAGCGTTGTTGATTCATTTATTTTAGATATGTTTTGAGTATTGTCAAAAAATGATCTGAATATTTGTTTAATACTATATAATAAGTTTTTAATAAATGATACAAATCCTGTTGACTGTTCAGCATTTGTAACTTTATCATATGCAGATTTTTGTAAAGCATGAACTATTACTTCTTCCATAAATAAAGGTGAATCAGTAGCTAATTCAGGATATAATCTTTGAACTTGTTCTATGATTGCTTGACCTTCTGGCGTGCTTTTAACTTGCGTAAATAAGTTATTAAACAGTTTCCCATTCTCCATTCTTATAGCACCAATTAATGGATGACCAAACTCGTGTAAAGCTGTCTCAAGATTAAAATTATCTCCCACAAAATAAACAATGCCTGCAAAAAAGAAAGCAGCTTCACCATTATAAGGTGTAACTCTGTTTTTTAATAATTCTTGTGCTTCTTTTTCAGTTATAATTTTATATGATGTTTTTAAGTTTTTAGATAATCTATCAGCAAGTATTTCAGCAACTTCCTTTGCTCTAGCTTTTTTAGAAGTTTCTACATCTAATGTTAAAAACTGTTCAGTTTCAGTAAATGTTTTTATAAATCTTGGCTCAAATTCTTTTCTAGAAATATATTCATATACTCCTTTAGTTATTTCTTGAGCTCTATTTAATTCAACTAGTTTTTTCCATAATCCTGTACTTAACTCATTTAAGTCACCACTTCTAAGTGATATACCTTGATTAGCTAGTGCATCTCCTAATTCAATATAAGCATTAGTTGCTAATCCTTGTCTTTGAAAATCTTCATCAATCTTAACAGCACCAACTCTAGCAATACCATTATCTAATTCATAATTAACTGTACCTACTTTAGTATTACCTCTTACAATATCAAGATTGTATCCATTGTCTCCATATGCACTACTAAATTCAAATCTTAGTCCTGTTGCATCTTCATCAACTTCATCAATTGGCTCATTAAGAGATAAAGCCTTTTCATTTTTTAATTCATAGTTATTAACACAGTCTTGTAATGCATCAAATAAGAGTTCATTTGGTATAGCTCTATATGTTATGTCATATGTAGCATTAGATATATATGCTTTACTATTTGTATTTACTCTTTTTTTGTGTTTCTCAACATCAACTGTAAATAATAACTCATCTGGAGCAGGCATCAATCCGTATTTAGTTTTAGCATACTCTGTAAGTTTTTTATTTATTACATTAAACTTATCAGTATTACCGTCTATAATTGCTCTTACATCTGTAATATACTTTTCTTTAACTAAATACTCTAATGTATTTGATTGTACTACACACTTCATATCTTAACACTTAAATGGATCTTCCTCCTCTGTAAATAAACTATTTATTTCTGCATCACTTATTCCTTGCTTTTCAGCAACTAAGTCAAGCATATCTGTAAACATTGTTGAATTAGGATTTATATATCCAAATTCTTCATAGAGTCTACGTGATAAATATACAAATAATTCTTGAGGCATGACTGTAGAATCACCGTATCCTTTACTTGAAAGTGCAATTTTATTACCAGATTCAATTAACTCTTTCATGTTTTGAATTGCTTCTTCCCATTTGTTTTTAACAACACTATATTTAGATGCAGGTACTGTAGATAAATTATCAACTGGATTATTTAGTGCAGTAATAAGAGCAATATTCATACCTTTTGCTGCTTTGTTGATATAACTTTGACCTTTAAATTGTTTACCTGGATCTCTTAATTCTAAATCAGTTGTACTATTAATAAATACTGTAGTTGGATTAGCATTTACAAGATTTTTATAATGTACATTTGTTAAATCTCCATCATTATATTTATAAACAAACTCATTAATAGTAGGTTCAAGAGTATATTCACTTTTAGTTGCACCTTTTTCTTGAGTCATATTCATAAAATAATCTTTGAATCTGCTTTTTTCAGAGTTGTAGATATTATTCTGCTTATTAAATGCTTTATAATATTGATCTAAGAAAGCAAGACCTTTTTCTTCATTATTAAGTAAACTTATAAGTTTATTTTTTTCTGATTCTACTACATCAATGAAAGGTGTATAGTCAACTATATTAACAAAATTAAACTTAGTCTTATTTAATCCTGATTGTAAAAATGCAAATAATGGTAATTGAGAAAAGAAATCTGAAATATATTTATTTTCTGCTTCATCTGCTACTTTTTTAATTTGAGGATTAGCTAAGTCTAATAAGTTTTTATGATAAATATTTGATACAGCATTAGTATAATCTTTTTCAGTAACATAGATATTAAATAGTTTATTCTCTTTATCTGAATCTACTTTCATTACCTCCAGTACATCATAATCAAGTTTTAATTTTGGATATTTAATTAATATGTTATTTAATCTTATTGCAAAAGCTGACTCAGCATTTTTAAATAAATGTGATGGATTAAAAGTATTAGATAAAGCTTTATCTGAAATAATTTTTTCATAAGCTAGTCTTACTTGTTTTTCATATGGTAAAGTCTTTTTGGATTCTTTAATCTTTTTTAACTCACCAATGAATTCATCAGTTTTACTCACCTCATTAAATGGAGTAATACTTCTTAAGTACTCTCTTTCTGCTACATATCTGAAATACTCTTCTTTATTTGAGTTTCCATTATTCATGAATGTAGATATAGGTAGTGGATATAATCCTTTATTTGTATAACTTAATTCATCAGTAGCAGATTTAGACCAAGATTTATTTTCAAATTCTTTTTCTAATGCAATTTTATCAATATACATTGTTGGTATACCTGACTTATTTGGTTTAACATACACACCATATTTTGGAAGATTAACAAACTCAACTGGAATTGATTCTTCAACATTATATGATTTGTAAAACTTATCAATATTATATTGTCTTAATGTATTTTGTAATATAAGAGATACCATATCATTTCTAAATGTATCTACATATTGATCTCTATTGTTTTCACCAAAAGTTTTAGGTAATGAGTTTCTAATATCTTGATCATTGATAATCATCCATTTAGTAATCAATGGGTGATACCTCATTTTAAATAATGGTCTACCAACTTGTAATGCTAATGGACCATTAAAGAATGAACTAGTAACAGAGTCATTAACCATTTTCCATAATAGTGTTTGATCTAGTTTAGTCTCATCTTTTAAATTCTCAAGTGAAGACTCAGTATTTTCAATTTGACTAAATGTAGTTTTTAAACTAGTATCAGCATTGGCATTCATTTTTAACTTTTTGATACCATTCATCTGTTGTTCTAATTCAATATAATGCAAGAACATAAGCTTAGATAAATCAGATTTTGCAGCTTCAGGATTTGTCTTACTCTCTTTAATAAGATTTAGCATCTCTTCTTTTGTAAATTCTTTATTTTTTCTACCTTCAAATACTTTATTAGCTAATTCAGTTGTTGCATTATACTTAGCATCATTTTTAATATTTTTATCAAAGTATTTAGTTAATACATTTTTTGATGCATTTACTTTTATTAAACCTGCTGACTTAACTGATTTACCTAATGGTTTAGCAAATGTACTTTTAGCTAGACGTTGTTCTTCTACATACTCTCTTACTAATGGTTGAGATACAAAATAGATTGCTTCTCTAACAGGTACTCCTGTTTTAAGTAAGTATAATAATATTGGAGCTACTTCATAGTTACCCTGGATAAAGAAAATCCATGCATCTTTTTCAACGTCAACCCAACCATTTATTGCTTGTGAGAATAAATCGGCTATCTTGTTTACATTATCAGCATCATACCTATTAGATAATGATATTACTTCTTTACCATAATCTGCTGAACCCTCATTATTATTAATAAGAGTATTATGTTTTAAAAAGATTCTTACATCTCTTGGTAATTTTTCTTTACTATGGTAGTAAGTAGATGGCATTGAAGCACCTATAGAATTAAACAAGGTGTGAAATGTATTTTCAATTGCACCTAAACCTAATGTTTTCTTACCAACAACATTTGATTCATGTTTATATATGTTATATAATGACTCTAATACTCTTGTAGGACTAATTACTGGTGGATATTTACCAGATTTTTTATCTTGTTTTGCATTCTCATTAGGTGTATCAGACATCATATTCTGTAAAGGACTATAATCCATTACATATTGTGCTAATTCATCAGCAATTGGTTTTAACAAGTATGTACCATTTGGTCTTATTAATGATGCATAGTTTTCTGGTAGTGATAAAATATTTTTAATATCTTGGATTAATAAATTTTCAAGAGCAGCTTTTTGCTTTTTAAATATTTTAGATAAATCTTCACCATTAGCTTTTGCTTCACTTACTGCAGCATCTAATTCTTTATGACTTGCAAATTCTCTTTTAATATATTCACCTGACTCAGATACATTAGGCATAAAAATTGTCATCTTATCAATATCAAAGTCACCCCCTGATTTTGCTACTATTTCTGTTGGTGCTACAATAATGTTACCTGCTTCAGCCGGTAAGAAATGATATACTTCCATAAACTCCATAGAGTTAAGACCCTGAACTGGAATACGTACACCAACCATAGTTATTGCATTACGGTTATTATCCATATCTAACCATTCATCATCTTTAATAAGCTCATTAAGTTTATCAATAGTACCAATAGTATTACCTTCTTTATCTTTTAACTTTAAAGTATTGATAAAATCACCTTGAAGAGCTACCATAACTTTCATAGCTGCTGTTGAACCATCAGCTTTTTGGTGATATGTAGGCAAAAAGTTAGACCCAACATACTTTTTAATGTCTGCTTTAGTTGCATTTTTAAGTTTACTGCCATCAAATACACCTTCATACATTGCTGCAGATACTTGTACTAATGGTTCACCGTGTACTTTTTGCTTAATCAATCTCTTATTAATAATAGATAAGATTAATTTTTCAATCTTAGATGCTTCAGGATGTAGTGATAAATCAAATTTTAACTCACCATCTTCAGTAGTTGTAATGAATTCAATTAAGTGATCACCTAATACATCTTCTTTTTCAAGATTAGCTCTAATAAAACTTGCAAGTTTTTCAGTACTATCTTTTCCTATAGGTACATACTTAGCATTTCCATCAGTATCAGTTACCTGTTCAAATCCAATTTCATTAAGTAACTCAAGTTTTAATAATGAAGATAACTCTGATACATGATTAATATAATTAACTACTTTATCATTTGTTATTTGAGTTTCATCAGTAGTAGTAATTATACCTTTTTCATATAAACCTTCAAGTATTAACTTACGTAACTGAGTAGAGAATATAGATTTTTCTTTGAATACTTTATTAATCTCAGTTTGATTTTTTAAGTTCTCAACAAATACAACATTATTAGTAAATTCAGCATTAGGATTTATTAATCCATCTTTATTTGTAATAACATCACCTTCACCATTAGATGTTATATGGCCAATTTTAGATCCTGATTCAAATACTACATAATCCATTTGATTTTTCATCATCAAATTATGCAATGCATTCAACTTAGAACCAGATAATACTGATGGGATAAGAGGAGCTAATGAGAATTTATGGAAAGATACTAATGATAAACCTGTAGTTTCTATATTACCAAAGTACTGTAACTTGTATGGTGGAAAGAATTCTACAACATCACTTGGATTTACTGTTTCTCCATTAACAATTTTTCTATATAATTCTTCTTGTGCATCTGACCAGTTACCTTCAAGTTTTTTAAGCATACGGTATGCATCAAAAGTAATATGTCCTTGACCATCCCCTTCTTTCATACCTGTATATTCTTTTACTTCAGTATCAGCCATCTTATTTGCATACTCAACTTTTTCTTTTTCAGATAATGTATCATTATTTTTTAATCTATTTACCCAATCTTTATACAATGCCTCTCTATACTCATCATAGTATTCAGATATTTCAACTTCTTTTTCTTTAATAATAGCTGTATTTAATGTACCATCATAAGCTCTTGCTTTGTAACCACTTTTTTCAGTATATAATTTTTTAAATAATGGACCATTAATAAAACTTTGAGCTCTTAAGTCAGTTCTAAATCCTCTACCTGGAGATGTTAAACCTGCATTACGTTTATGGAATTCTTCTTTATCATGATTGTATTGTGCTAAATCACCATATGTAAGAATAACTGTCTCAAAGTTATGTATCCATGAGTTATAAGTATATGCTTTCATAAGTACTTCATCTACTTGTTCTCTTGATAATTCTGGTGAGTCAACAAGTTCTACAAGAGCAGTATCAACATATCTTGCTTTTTGTAACCTATTAAGATTAGCTTGTGTTTGTTTTTCAAAATATGTATTTACATCTTTTCTAATTTGATTAAGTAAAGACTCATCAGTTTGTAAATATTTAAGTAAATCAGATTTAATTGCATAAAGTGCATCTTTAGTATCTTGTGTTAATACATCATCAAATGCAGTAAATACAGAACCCGCTAATTTTTCTTCACCATTTTTAGTTCTTACTTTTCTATTATATCCTGACCAGTTTGAGAATTTATCTTTACCAGTAATACTTTTATCATTTATATTAGCATTAAATCTGTTAATTCTTTCATGCTCACTAGCAATATATTTCAATAATATATTAAATGCTTCATTAGCACCTTTATTTAAATTATTTGGTTTAAATGCAGCAATATCAACATATAAATAATCTGCTTTTTTACCAGGATATGTATTAATTTTTGGAGTAGTTAAACTTTGAGACATTTGTTTAGATGCATGTCTCATAAATTCTTGTACACCTCTTAGTAACATTGTATTTATTTCTTGTAAATACTTAGTTGTTCTATCAGATGAACTAGTAGTTGCACCTTCAGATTTACTTGAGTCATTAGTAATTAATTCAGTACCTGATACATTTTTGATATCTATATATCCATCTGGTCTTCTTTTACCATAGTCTGGTGATAACGGATCAAGTATAAATATTGAATTTAATAATACAGAATGTTTAGTAAATGGATTGTTATCATTTGATAACCATCTCATATGACGGTATCTATTATTAATGTCTACTAGATTACTTGTAAGTTCAGTAAAGTTATCTACTTTATTTATAGCCGTCATATTACGTGTTAATGTACTATCCATAAAGTGCTCAAATACACGATTACCTTCTGGAGTTAATACACTAAAGTTAGAGAAACTATTAGAGAACATGTTTTGTATCTCAGCTAGTGTTCTTAAACGTGCTCTTACTTCTTCATTACCTGATATAGATTCTTTATCATTTAATAATTCATTAGGTAAACCATTTAATAAATATTTAACAGGATTTCTAGCAAATTCTTCAGCAGCAAGTTTTTGTTCTTCTGTACCAGATACAGCAAATCTATTTACTATTTGTATGATATTAAAGATACGGTCAATACCATAGGTAGATGAGAATCTTGGTTTAGACATAATATTTTGGATCTCCATACTCTCTTGATCCATTTCAATACCAATTGCTTTTAAGAATTCTTGGCTATACTTAGCTTTAAATATTCCATCTTGTGTACCAAATGTTTTTAATATTTTTGGTATATCAATATAGTTTCTTAATAAGTCATCTGTTTTAATATATGCATTTGACTCTAAATCTGAAGTTTTTAAATTGTTTTCCCACTCATTAATTACTTTATATACATCAAAACTAGCATTAGCTAATCTTGATTCATATGTAGCAATCTCAGGTATCATAGTATTTGTAGCTCTATCATAATACTCTTTTTGAGTAATAGTTTTGTTAATGTTTAATTTAACATAAGGTATTCTTGGTTTTTTAAAGTCTTGCCAAAAATTAGTCTCAGAATCAAACTCACTTATAGTACCTACGTTACCTGGTCCAAGTTGAAATGGATTAGATAATACATTAAGTAATTGCTGGAATTCAAAATAGTTCTCTCTATATTTAGAGATTACATTATACATATCTACAGGATCTAACTGTCCTTGTAATACTCTAGCTAGTTTATTCCATATTTTATCTACATTTTCTAGTTCTTCAAAACCTAATGCATTTTCAACATGTACTAATTCACCTGATTCAGATTTAGTCATTTTAAATATACCAGCAAGTAACATCATTGTTTCTTCACTAGCTAATGATTTAGATGACATGATATTACCATTAGTAGATTCTTTTACTACTCTTGTCTGACCTATCTCTGATGCATCATCTTCAACCTCAACAAAAGTATCTTTTAAAACATCAAATCTTGTATTTGCAATATTAAATGCAACTACACCTTTTTTAGTTTTACCATCTAATGACTTTTGAATATCACCATAATTGTCTATTACTTTATTTAATAACATTACTTTATTTAGTAATGTTTCTTCTTTAAAGTAATCAGGCTCCTCAGATTCAGCATTCTCTAATGTTATTTTTTCTAGTTGAGCAGTAAATGCATCCAATCTTTGTTGGATTTTTACTTTAGCAATTCTATATATCTCAGCTCTGTTTTGCTCATTATGAAATATTCTTTGAGCTCCATTAGTTACATTTCTATCAGTATTGTATTTACTGATAATTGATGCAATAATACTATCAACAGATTTACTTACTAAACTTGCTTCATCAATAGTAAATACTGAACCATCAAATGTTTCAATAGTCTTAGCTCTATTTAATACATCAAAGTCTGTCCATCTATTATTAAGAGAAGGTTGTAAGTCAATTAACTCACCTTTATATAATTTATCATATAATTCTTTAACAGATGCAATATCACGTGGTCTTAACATATCACGTCTAGTAATTTTACTAAACATTGCTTTTAAGAAGTCTAGCATCTTTTTAAATATTCTACCAATAACTCCTGTTGGTTTATATTCTCCTTTAGCATATGATCTAAAGTCTTCAGCAAGTGCTTCTTCTATATCTAGGTAAGATGCGTTTTTCCACTTGTCTTGTCTCTTCATTGTATCATATAACTCTTGTTTTTGTTCAAGAGTTAAATACAATTGAGAGAAACCGTGCCAAGCTTCATGGTATAAATCTACTGCAGTACCGCCATCTGCTTCATATAATGTAATACCAAACCCTGACCAAGATGCAAATGCATTAGAGTTTACAATAGTTGTAATTCTTTCAAGAGAAATAGTTTGACTTAGTGGAGATTCTGCCCACCATTTTTCTGCTTTAGCAATATCTTTTTTATCAAAGTGTCTTGCAAATAATTTGGCAAAAGTTTTACCTCTTAATAAATTACCAATATCATTACTATTTATTGATTTAAACTGTTCTTCATCTGATAATTCTTCTTTGGTTTTTTCTTTAGTGACTTCTGCTGTTTTAACATTAAATCTAGCTAAGAAAGCTTTTTTAGTTTTGCTATCTGAACCATCTTTTTTCTTAAATAACCACTGCTTTGGTACGTTAATGTCAATACTTAATCCCAACTTTTCAGCAGCAATTGTTGCAGCTTGTGCAACACCTGATTGACCACTAGTTACAACTTTAGTAATAGGGGTATCTAATGCTTTATTTAGTCTCTCTAATAAGTCATATACATATTCATTTATCTTATCTTGAGTTAAATCTTTTAAGTCAGCAATTGTATCACCAGCAATATGTACTTCAGTTACATTAAGTTTATTTAAAGCAAGTACAGCTTTATCTAATGCAGGTTTAGATATTTTTGCAACTTTACTTGAAAGTTCTACTGGTACATTTTTTTTACCAGCTTGTTTTCTAATTGCAGCAGGTATACTTTTATTAAAATCTCTTCCAATATTTATTGTAGCATCTGTAGAATCAATATTAAATGCATTTAATTCTTTATACTCTTTATTAGTTGATGTAATTTTTTTAGATTTCTCATTATAAACAACCTCTACTACTTCATCTTCAACATCTTCAGTACCTTCTTCAAATTCTGTATAAGGTATAGTAGATAATACATCTTCAGGTATATCAAATTTTAAATATGAATTAAATCCTGCAAGTATCATTGAATCTTTACTGTATTCAATTTTAATATATTCTTTTACAAAGTCAAAATAGTTTTGATCTTTTTCAGTTATAGTATTACCTTCTATAATGTAATCAATAAAATTACCATTTTTTAAATCCTTATTATTGTAACTGATATTTGCTGGATAAAATACATTATCATTTGAACCAGTTTTTTGAATACGTTTAGCTTTTAATAAATGACTTTTGATTTTTATAAATGCATCAGGTTTTGATAAATCAATTTTTTCATAATGTTTTCTTGAATTATCAGACTCAATTTCATCATAATTGGGAATTAACTTAACAGTTAATGTTGTAACCCCTTCTACATCTTTAGTACCTATTACAATTCTATTTGACTCAATTGCATTACTTAAAAAATGTTCAGCATAAGCTTTTCTTCTTTCTGCATCTAATGGTTGACCATTTAATTTAGCTTGAGTAGTAAGAACTGTAGCAATTTTTTCAGCTAAAGATTCTGGCATATCACCTCTTTGTAATACTACAGGAATATCCATAGATATACCTGCTTTCTCACGTGATATGGTTGTAGTTGTGTATCCAGCTTTTTTAGAACCTTTAATTGTATTTACAGTAATATTTTGTAAGTCTTTCTCAGTTAAATTAGTTTGAGATAATGGTACATATTTAGTATTAATAATACCAAAACTTCCACCAACAATTGGTAATACAACTACATCACTAGGATTATTAATAACCTTTTGTCTTAGATTATATAAATTATTTATCTCTTTTTTTTGTTGTTCTTTCTTTTCAGCAATTAAATCAATGTAATACTTTTCATCAAATACTAAACCTGCATCTTCTTGTTGTTTACGTATTGTACGAACTATGTCTTCAGGAGAAGCAAGTGTTTGATGCCTACCTGATCTTGATGTAAGACTTATTTTATTATTAATTTTAACTGTATTTCTTATATTCTGATATACTATTATACCATTGCCTTCAGTAGTTAATTTACCTTCTTTATCAAAGTATAACATGTTACCTTCTTCATCAGATACAACTGCAACAACACCTTTATAAAAAGGATTATTGTCTAAAAAATCTCTATCATCTGATATAAGTTTATCTTTAATAGACTGAGATTCAACTATTCTTAACTTTAATTTTTTACCGTCATAAATAACATCATCTGTATTTAAAGGTCTTTCTCTAGTTAAATATGTAATAGATTGAATAACATCATATATTAATGCTGCTTCAGGATTTTCAAGATTTCTATTTTCATCAGTGACAAATTCAGGTGATATTGCTTTAGCTTGTTGAGGAACAGTCATATATGCACTTGATGCTTTTTGACCTTTAAATTGTTTTTCTGTCCATATTAAATCAGACTCAGTACCATCTACAATATCAAAATTATATTTATTAGTATTATGGTCAATAATCCTTTCTTGAATATCATCAAATGATTCTTGCTCTGGTGTAACATACTTTAGTACATTATCAAGATCAGAAAACTCATCTGCTAAATCAGCTAAGTCATCAAGTGAGAATAATTTTTTATCTCTTAATCCTTTAAGATATTTTTTAACATCATCATCCATACTAACAAGTGTAAGTATGTCTGGTACTGCTTGAGCATACAATAAACCTTTTCCTGGATTTTCAGGTGATTCTATAGCATCATATACTTCTTTAATTAAAGTTTCTATATTGAATACTGGTAATTTTTTATCATTTATTCTATCATAAATTTCACCATATATTACTTCATATAAATCAACTACCTGATCTTTATTTAATGCACAAGCCATTTCTTAACATTTATTAGAGTTATTCTTTAATTTACTTAATCTATCTGATTTAGACATTGATTTACTATTTTCTTTTGCATTGTTTAATGCAATTGCATCTTTCTTAACATCATCTAGATTATTTTTAGTTTCAACTACTGCAGCTTTATCTTCTGGAGTAACCACTGTTTCTTCTTTCACTTCATATGCTGCCATATCATGCAATCTAAAATTATCTTTTAATTGTTCATTTGTAACAGTATGAGCCTTATTAGTTCTTAATGATTTGATTTTCACCTTGTTATCTTTTACACTTTCAACTATAAAAAGGTCACTTCTTACATTATCAAAGATAGGGTTTTTAGCAATAAGATAATTGCCTATTTCTAAAATTTTATCACTAACAACTTTTCTACTTGCAACTTTTACTTGCTTATCTTTAAAGAATGATTCAACAGCATTTGCAAGTGCATCTTTATCACCAGGAACATTACCTTCAGTGATAGCAATCATAGCATCTGCATAAGCAATCATTAAAGTATCAGCATTTTTTGCACTTGACATTGGTTTGATGATCTCATCAAAATCAGATATTTTTAAGTCACCTTCTTCATCAACCTCAACTAATAAATCACCAAGACCTGTAGTAGGTTTAATAATCTTTTTAGCTTCTTCAATTGTTGTTTTAGTTGTATCAACTGGAGTACCTTCTAAAGCAGCTAGTTCTGCGTCATATTTAGCATCATTTTCTTTAATTGATATATCCATTTTATCCCCAAATACAGGGCTATAAATACTTACAACAGTCTTAAACCTTGAGTTAGAAGGAGTTCTTTTTACTTTTCTTACTGTAATTATTGTATCATCATTTAAATCTGGCCAATCTCCTAATATTTCTTCATAATCTTCATCTAATGGAAATTCTTCTTTAAATTCTTTAAAAGTCATTCTTCTACCTCCCAATGTAACTGTAGTATCTCCAACTTTTGCTTCATACTCTGTTATACTTACCAGCGTACCCTCTACATTTTCAACAGAATTAGTTTGAGTTATAATTCTTGTTTGACCCTTTTTACTTCCTTTTTCTACAATTTCTGAAGATATTACTTTTGTACTTCTCCTTTCTACATCAGCTTTAGCATCTGTAGTAGGAGGAGTTTCTAGTCCTTTTTCTTTATCTAATATAGCTTGTAAATCTGCTATTTCTTGAGTTAATTGTTTAGCTAATTCTGGATCAGCAAATTCACCTTCTGCAGATTCTAAATCAAGTTTTAATGAGTCAATAGTCTGTTGTATAATAGATCTTTCTTCAGTATTAATATCTTCAGTAATTTCTTTAATATCTTTTAAAGGTACATAGTTGTCTACTTCATCTACTGGTATTAATTGTAAAGTGTTTTTACCTTTATCAACTATATCAGCAATTTTAGCGGATTTAATATAACCATCAACAGTATAGTCTAATTCAATAGGTAATAACTTAATAGTAGCTTTTTTACCTGTCATATTATACAATAAATTTCTATAAATAGTTTGTTGTACACTATAATTATACTTTTTACTAAACTTACCTGGATCTTCAGTATTAAAGTTACTCCATGTTTTTTCTGTTGAGGTTTTAATATCAATAATAGATATGTTACCATCAGCATCTACTACTAGTAAATCCATTTCACCAGCTAATCCATTTTCTCCTAAGTTTTTATCAAATACATTTAAGTTATTTGCATACACCATGTATTTACCATCAAGAACTTCATCTTTGATAAGAGTTATAATACCATCAAATCCAAATAATTGTTTAAATGCAAGTTCACTCATTTCAGCTGGTTTAACAAGTTTATTACCATTAAACACATCTCTAATTAAACCATCTATTAAGGTACCGGTAGAAGAGGCCTGACTGTAAGCTGCATCACTTATAGTATTTAAAACTGATTCTCTAGTAAACTCTTTTTCTAGTTCAGCTTTAATAACCTCAAATTTTTTCAATGTAAGTAGAGGAGAAAATCTTTTTTCTATTCTTTGTTTAAGTCCATCTAAGAATACATCAAGTTTTTTATCTTCTTTAATACTATCATCAAATATTATTGTATCATAAAAGTCAACAACATTTTTTGCAACAGATGGTGTAAATGCTTTTTTATTTTTTTCTTCAGTTTCAATTTCTTCAACTAATTCAGTAACCCTTTGTGGTACTTTACCATTATCAAATATGTATCCTTTTTTAGTTTTACTTAAAAGTTCATCTATTGACTTAACATCTCCAGCTTTTGTACCATCAGTAAACAATACATCAATCTCATCTTGTCTCGCAAGTAATCTATCATTAAGCAGTGAAACAATACCTTCAAGTTTATTTGTTGGTTTTCTTGTTGCACTGGCATATATAATGTATTTAGTAAGTGCAACAATATCAGCTTTAATAGTATTAATAATCTTTTTATCTTTTGTTTTTTCAAGTTTTCCATTAAGTATAGGTAGTATAGCTCTTAATTCACGCATTGATAATTGATCTAATGATCTACCATCAAGTAACTTATCTGATATAGATTTTAACTTAGGAATCTTAGCAATTAATTCAGTCTCTGTTTTTTGCGTACCTACTTGAGCATTATTATAAGCATCTATTGCAATACTTTGAGTTGGCAACCAGTTTTGTCTTATGATTGCAAGACTAGCTGGATCTTCATTAGGATATTTTGCTGCAGCATATTTATCAAATTCTTTTTGTAATACAACCTGAAGATCAGCAGGTAAGTTATCCCATGGAGTATTAACAGTAATTCTAGTAGGAGTACTTTTTACTTCTTCTACTGTACTTGCTTTAGCACCAGTCTTTTTAAAGTCATTGATTAAATCAGCAAATATTTGTTCATATTCAGCTTCAATCTTTTTAACTTGTTGTTGATAATCTTTCCAAGCATCAGTTGCTTCAATATCAATAGTTTCAGTTTCAGATTCTGATAATTGTTCAATCTCAGTTTCAGTAGCTTTTATTTTTTCTTTAATTAACTCAGGAAATGCAAGTTTATATGCAACAATTTTAAATGCTTCATTAGCATCTACACCTTCATCAACTAAATCTTGATATAATCCTGCTGAAGAATTTTTAAAAGCTTCATCTTGAAACTTAGTTTGAATATATAAATTTAACTCATCAGCAGTTGTTATTTTATTATCTATTGCACTATCAACAAGTGTTTGTAGTTCTTCAGCAATTACATCAGTTTTTTTAATTTGTTCTAATAATGACTTAAGATTATCTATGTTAGCTTTAGCATCTTGTAACTCTTGTGTGTTTTGAGTTTCATTTTCTGCTTTCTGATTACGTATTTCTTCTTCAGTAAGCCCGGTTTCATTTTTTAATTGAGTATTAAATGCAATTTTAGCATCATCAAGTTCTGCTTGTTTTTGTTGCTCTTTTTCCTCAATTAATTTTTTTAATTTTTCATCTGGTGTTAATGCTGGACCTGCAGGTTTTTCTGTATATTTTTCAGCAAGATTAACAAACTTATCATAATATATATTATAAAGCTCACTACCTTCTGGGATTATTCTTTTATTAGACTCTTGTACAAAATGTGAAGGTTTGTTATTATGGTCTTCAATCCAATCTGCAAATTCATCTAAGTCAACATAAATATCTTCATCAGCAAGTTCAGCTAGTAAATCATTGTACTCTAAATCCATTATAGATTTATTTACAGTATCTCTTACATAGTCTTCTCTATTTAAGTACAAGTTTTTCATCCAGTCAAAATTTCTTTTAACATGTTCCGCAAAACCTTCTGGTGTAAGAAATAGATTTATATATTTTGCTATACCTTTATTTTCATTACTCAATTTATGATAGTCAATGATATAATTAAATGCATCATCTAGATTTTTAATTCCACTTGATGTAACTAATCCATTTTCTACCTGTATTAAATCCTCTTCATTTGGTACTAATGTTTTTAAATATTTAATAAAGGAATCTTTATACTTTTGTTTATAATCTATTCCTGAGTCAGTAAGATCTTTATCTACTTCTTGTAATGCTTTAATTTCTGCATCTTTATCTGATAAACCCTCTTTTTCTTTTATTGTTTTTATTCTGTCTTTTAATACTGATTTAGAAATAAAATGCTGATCATATTTTGTATAATCTTCCATCATCTCAAGCATAGCCTCTAACTTAGAAGTTTTTTGAGTTGCTTGCTTTTTGGATTTATCATCTTTTAATGTTTTTAATACTGCAATTTCTTCTCTTAATAAATCTACTTCAGTTAGAAATCTTTCAGGATCTGTTACAAGTTGTATATCATTAATGTTAATAATTTGACTACCAGATAGTTCACCCAATGCATTATTAATTGAATTTATTCTAGATAAATTTTCTTTAAAAGATTCATCCAAGAATATAGCATTAAACTGACCTCTTTGCCATGCTTTTTGAAATATGGCAGCCATTTCATATTGTGGTGTATCTTTTTTGTATTGACCAAGATTAATTGGAGACTTCATTTTTTCTGTCCAGAATGCATGAGTCTTTTCCATTCTTTTAACTTTATCAATTACAGCATCCATTTTTTGTAATGCTTTCTCACCTTCACCTTGTTTTAACTTTAATGATTGCTCAAGTTCAGTAGGAGACTGTTGTTGAAGATTTTTAAAGTTATCTACAAAATATTTAACCGTACCGGTTTCAAGCATAGAATATATACTAGATATAAAAGCTGCATCTTTAGCATCTTTTACTTCTTTAGTATCTGCTTCTTCATCATCATGTATTCTAGCTATTCTAGATTGTGCACCGTAATTAAAATATTTTGAGTTAAAGAATTCTACAGGATCTTTATATAATGTATTTAATTCATCAACTACATCTTGAGCTCTTTGTTTTGTTTCTGCTAAGTCCGCTTGATATTCTGCGTATTTATCTTTATTAAAGTGCTTATTATAACCAGCTGATGCTTTTTTACTTATACCAGAAAAAACAGTATCAACACCTCCTTGTAAGAATCCCATTGCAAAACCAGATGCAAATGTGTCCCAACCTTGAGCACTTAATTGTTTTCTCATTGCACTACCTATAGTACCAATTGAGTAATCAAATGTAGCTTTAGCAGGATCATAATAAGAATCCATATAATAATTCTTAGTTGACTCACCAATTATATCTTGTCCAACTTCTTGTAAACCTTCAAATAAGTTCCTTTTAAAGTAACCTAATCCCATTTTACCATAAGTACCTGGATGTCTTAAAGCTTTAAGTGAATTTTTAAAGTTTTGTTCTACTACTTCAAATCCTGCTTTAGGATCAAGCATCACGTTAAATCCTTTTAGTTCTAATACTTTTTCTGGTGCTGCAAGTAATCTTCTTGCAGAACCTTGCATTATATTTGGTACTGTAAGTTTATTTGTATAATTTATTAATGCAGCATTTTTCATAGTAGTCCAAAAACCTACATTATTTGCTACTTTTCTATATTGTCTTTGTAAATCATCTGAAGGAGCTTCACCATATTTATTATAGTATTTATCATACATCTCTTTGTATGTTTCATTCTCCTTCATACCGCCCTCAAGTCTACCTTCTGACAGAGCCATATTAATATTTCTTAAATCAAAGTAAAAAGCTCCAAAACCTTTACTTGTTTTAGCTAGATTACTAAGATTTTTGAATTCATCTGTTTTTGTAAGTATTGCAAAATCAGTGATATTATTTACTGGATTTAAAAATTTACCTGTTGATTTAACTGCTGTATTAAAAAATTCTTTTGCTTTTGAAACATCTTTTAAATTATCTAATTGTCTTAATAGTTTAGCTCCAGATTCTGCAATATTCCATAATGCTTTAGGTGCTTTAAGTAATGAAGTAATACCGCCTTCAATAGCACCAGCTCCAACACCTGTAGCTGTTCCACCAGGTCCAGCTAATGATCCTAATGCTCCACCTACTACTGCACCTTCAATTGCACCCTCAGCAAGTATACCTAATGAATAAAAAAAACTATTAAGTAAATTATTTGTAAAACCTAATAGACCACCTTTAGTAGAATAACCAAGATTTGCTGCATCTTCATAATCTGCTGCTTCATCAGGATCTGCTCCAAAGTTACCATGTGCCATTTGATAATAACTTTTAGGACCTGCAATTGCACCTTTTATTAATAAAGGTAAACCAGAATGTTGAAACATTCTTACAAGTTCATCTGCACCTGACGTTTTTGAGTTATACATTAACTCATTATTTATCTCTGGATTAAAACCTATTCTATCATAAGTCTTTTGTCCATATGATTTATATCTTGCTTTATTTGCTCCTTGAGATGATGCATCATAAGCATGTGGTCTAATATATGATTTATTTGATTGAAGCTTTTCAATACCATTAGTCATATAATTAAGAAAGTCTTGTATAGAACCTTTGTTACTATTTGGCTTATTTGTATTAGGTGGATAACCTACAATGTTTTCTTTAATAGGTAATTGATTTACTGTAAGACTAGGTACAATAGGTTTATAATGAAACATGTCATTAGACATATCTAATTTTTGACCACCAAATGGTCTAAAATCATTCATATCAGTAGTACCTTGATTTAATAAATCTGAATTAAGGTTCTGTGGAGTTTGAGATTCTTCTGCCATTATCTATTGCTTCTATTATAATTAAATGTTTGATTGTTTGCATCAGTTAATACTTCCATGCGATTTTCTATCATTGCAGGGATAAAATTTACATTACCACTATATGATGAACTTGGAACATATTCTTTTCCTTCTACCCATGTGCCATCTGGCATTAATTTTCTTGCTTTAATATATATAGTATAATTACCAGGTACATCTTTATTAGGTTCAATTTTATAATGAAAATTTTTATCCATTGCACTTGTACCTTCATAGTAACCCCTAGCATTTATTATACCTTCTACTGGTCCTATTTTTGCATCTTTAGCAGCAAAGTTATTCCAACTATTTTTTGGTGCAATAAATGATAATCCGTGAGTAAGTGCCATTGTAGCTTCAGTCTCAGTAATAATACCTGCTGGATTTTGTTTTGTTTTAACAAATGGTTTTAAGTCATCTGCACTAACTTTAAAAATCATTGCAGATTTATTTGAATCTTCACCAGCAACTATTGCATGTTGAATATCAAAGTTAGTATATTTATTACCTGTTTTGATTCTATTAAGTATTTCAACAATTTTTTTGGTATTACCGTATTTAATAGATCCTTCAATTGCACCTTTAGTTATACCACCAAATGTTGCTGTAAATTGACTATCTCTACTTGGATCAAAATTTGCATTAATATCACTTAATGATTCATTAAATAAACCATTACCAACTGCACCTGGTACTTTAGGTTTAACCTGATAATTCATTCCTTTAATTGAATATGTTGCAGCTTTACCTCCTGAACCAGATGTCATTCCACCAATTACATCATATCTTTTAATTTCATTACTTGTTACAA
>Ga0181344_1000219_pt1 | contig 24323 bp, 5 predicted proteins | sample Su13VDMLBDD_FD_130098 | JGI IMG/M metagenome (GOLD analysis project Ga0181344, IMG submission 130098) | Freshwater viral communities from Lake Michigan, USA - Su13.VD.MLB.D.D | ecosystem: Environmental > Aquatic > Freshwater > Lake | place: USA: Michigan | collected 2013-07-15
ACCAAAGGCACCTTGGGAATTACAGGATTTACCAGGACGACAATTAAAATCTTTAATGTCTACGGGTCCTATATTTAAAATAACAGAACCTAAAACAGGATTAGTAAATCTAGAACAAGCTCTTGGTATAATAGGTAAAGAAACTGGAGGTCCAGAAAAATTAGCTTTTACAAGACAAGGATTAGCAGATTTTTTACAACAAGGATTAGATCAATCTCTTCCTAAAAAAATGGATTTGAATCAACTTAGAAGAATAGTACAAGGACAAATTCCTGCTATGGAAACACAAATAGTAGATTATAAGTCTAATTATGGTGCTAACGGTTTGGGTTACCCAACTCCATCAAGAAAAAGTTATGACACAGCATTAGCATTTATTGAAAAAGAAAATAATAAGTTAAAGGATTCAATAGTTAATGCACAATCTGAAATTAAAGAATTAAATTTGGGTGATCTAATGAACTCACAATATCCAACACCACCGGGTATGGAACGTGCACCTACTAATGAGGTTGTATATCCAGCAATGAATAACAATGGTAAAGTTGAATATTTCCCAACATTAGCTGAAGCTAAAAAAACACAACAAGCAACATTAGATAGTTTTAATAGACAATTAGAGGAAAATCAACTCCGTTTTGATAAGAGTATAAAAGAAATGGAAGATTTACCATTAGAAAATAAAACTTTAATAATAAGTAATAAAGATCAATTTGGTCAATCACAATATGGTGCTCATGAAAATCCTCCAGAAACTCTTGGACACATACATTTTTTAAGAGATAAGGAGACACCTGATATAGCAACAGTAACTCAAATTCAATCAGATCCTTTTCAAAGTCATTATTATTGGAAATATAATATTAATGAACAAACACGGAAAATAGGAAATGGAATTGTTTCTTTAAAAAATGAACTTGATCCAACTTTTGGAAATAGAGAACCACTTAGTGAAGAAGCAATAGCTGAAATAAATAATAAGATTGAAGAATTAAAAAAAGAATTAGAAGTAGTAGCTAAAGAAAATACTCCCAATTATGAACAAAAAGTTTTATTAGAAGCTAGTCATGAACAAAGATTTTTACAAGAATTTGTAGACTATGCTGCTAAACGAGGTGATATAAATAAAATCAGACTTCCAACATTAAAAACTGCAGCTGCTGTACAAAATTATAGACCAATTATTAGTGAACCAGGTAAGGTATCAAAAAAAACAATGGATATAAGTAATAGTTTTGAAGAGTTTATAGATAATCTTTTAAAACTAGATCCTACTTATAAAGATGAAATGAATGATCCAAAAGAAATGGCTTTGGCAGAGAAAGTATATAATCTTTATAAACAAGGAAAATCAACAGTAATATATTCTCCTACACATACAACTGTTCTTAAAAAATATTTAGAACAAGCTAAAAATATTAGAAAACTATTTGGACAGGATGCTAAAGAAGTAACAGATAGTAAAGGTAATACATGGTATGAATTTGATGTACCTAAATCTTTTAAAGATCTTAAAGGAGAAATTCAAGCATATAAAAAAGGAGGATCAATACAAATGGATTTAACACAAGATGAAATTAATTCATATGCAAATGGTGGATGGGTTGTAGAAGACTTAGATACTTATCAACAAGGTGGTGAACTTCCTAAAGCACGTTTTGGTAAACAAGTAAAAACAGGAAAGTACTCATTTAAAAAATCATCAGGTAAATATAAGTATCCAAATACAGAAGCTAAAGTTGTTCCTGCTCCAAATCCTAATACAACTAAGGCTTATTGGGATATGTGGAATAAACAAAATCAAAAAAAGTTAATGGAAAATTATGTACCAATAGTACCTGAAATAGATACTAAAACAAAAGAATTATTAACTGATCCTAATTTTGATTTAAGAACAGGAGAATCTTCACCAGTACTTACAACAAATTCTGATTTACAAAAAAATTTAGAAAATATTGATTTTAAAGTTTTTTCAGATAATTGGAATAGTTTGCAAGAGTTAAAGAATTCAATGGATGGACCACAATGGACACCAACAAAAGACGATTATTTTAGTAAGCTTGACTTTACAAGTAAGTTAATGGATCAAATGGAATATGATTTAGCAAGATTAAATTTTGATTATGATCATCCTGAAAATCCTTCTGAAGCAATGTTTAGAGGATTATCAGGAGATACGTCTAGAGATGAACTATTTAGTAATTTGTATCCTAATGTAGGATTACCAAATTTTAGAAATAAAATTATTACACCAGAACAAGAATCATATTTAGAAAAATTTGTAGGAAACTCTAATCCTAGTGTTTATCAAAGAGGAATGCTTATCCCAGAAGCATTAAAAACAATAAATACTGGTTTTGATACTTTACCTAAAACATATCAAGAATTATTAGAAAGTCAGAAAAAAGATGATTATTTAAAAACAGCTCCTGCTAAAGATATTGTTTCAGAATATAGAAGTGGTTTAGGTTTAACTATAAGTGATTTAGAAAAAGCAACTCCTGAACAACTTGAAAAATTTAGAAAAGAATTAGTAAGAAGAAAACATAAACAAGATATGGAAAAATGGGAAAGTGATAGCAGTAATCCATTTACAGGAGGTGATGCTTGGGGAAAAATTAGTAAACAAAGTGGATATAAAAATAAATTCGGAGGAGTAAGTATGAAACTATCTAAAGATGAAATTGACAAATATGTTAATGGCGGTTATATAGTTACAGAAGAATAAACTTTTAAAGTTTATTGATTAAATTAATTTTTAGTATATTTATATATAATACAGTGTATGAAAAAGTCAGTAACAATAAGAAAAGCTAATCCAGGTGAAACTCCAGGATATTATAATAAGACTGCAAGTTTCTTAAATAAGGTACTTCCTAAAGCTAAAATGGGAATGGAAATGAATAATGAACTTCCATTAAAAACTATAATGCTTGATACTTATTCTAATATAAGAGATGGTGGTGACCCTAAAGAAATTTTTAAAAAGTTATTGACTCGTTATGGTATGCAACAAGAAATGGCATACAAGATCATGCAAGTAACTATGAAAAAATTAATAAGTGATGGTTATGCAGATCCTGGTTTACTTGGTGAGGAGGAAGATGATGAAGAAACTGACACAACTGTTGCAACAGAAACTAATACTCCTCCTCCACAAGGGCAACCACAAGGGCAACCACAGGGACCTGATGAAAGTGAAGAGTTAGCACTATCTGAATCTGAAGAAGATTCAGGTTATGATGGAATGGAACATTATAATAATAGAGATACAGAACAACAAGAACAAGAAGGAGCATTTAGTAAATATGGTGGTCCTTTTCGTAAAAAACTAAGACGAGCACAAGAGGGTATGCAACAACCATCAGAAGAAGAGATGATGATGATGCAACAACAGCAACAGCAGCAACCTCCTCAACAAGGTCAAGAACAAGGTCAAGGTGGTGATCAGATACAACAAATTATGCAACAGGTAGGACAAGCTCTTCAACAAGGAGCTAAACCTGAAGAAATTATTGTACAATTACTACAAGGTCAAATTCCACCAGAAGCAATTGTACAAATATTTGTTGAGTTTGGAATGGAACAAGAACAAGTAGTTGGTCTTATTCAAGCTGTTATGAGTCAATCACAAGGGGGACAAGAACAACAAATGCAACAAGAGCCACAAATGTCTCAAGAAGAGATGATGAAATATGGAGGATTTTATGCAGAAGGTGGTGAAGAAGATGGAGAAGAATACTATAATTATGAAGATGAGAATCCTGTTGAAGATACTATAATAAATAATTATAATAATCCTGGGCAACTTACTGAAGAACAACAAGCAGCTCCAATGTCTATTGAAGACATGATGAGAAGTTTTAATCTTCCTAGTAGTAAAATGACAACACCAAACTTAGATGTATATTTAGATGGTATATATAACTATGAGAATATAGCAGATAATTATTCTGGAGAAAATGAATTATTACCAATGTCACAAGCTAAATATGGTGGGTTACATAAATTTGTAGGTGGTGGTTCAGGTGGTGGAGGTGGTAAAGGTAAAGCTAAACGTGCAGCTAGACGTGCATCTAAAACATCAACACCACCAGTAGAACCAATTGTTCCAGAAATTGAACAAAGACCTAGAGTAGTAGAAGAATCATATGTTGAACCTAATCAACCAGTTTCTTTGTATAACTCTTTAAACAATGCTTATCAAACTAAAAATGCTGTAGCACCGGAAAGAGGTGCTTTTGGTACTGCTGCACAAATAGTTGGTACAGGTCTTAACTATATTAGACCTCAGAATTGGACAGCAGAGAGGAAATTTGGTATGATAGGAGGTAGTGAAGATGTAGCACCTGCTACTACAGCAACTAAGACTTATCAAGACATACATAAGATTTTAATGGACCCAGAATATGTACCTGAAACATTAGTTCCTAATGGTGATGGAACATTTAATTCTGGTCTTGCATTTAATATGGGTCCTGAATTAAATGAGGTATTAACTTCTATTCCTAAAAATACAGAGATTCTAAATAAATTAAAGAATAAGGGTGCTTTTGAATTTGAGTTTCCATCATCAACTTATCCTGAATTAAACTTTATGAGTTTACATAATGATAAGAGTAATACTAAAATTCGTTTAACAACTGGTCAAGATGGTGCTCTTAAAGCTGAAATTATTACTGATGTTTTAACTAAACTAAAAGGACTTGATAAAAATAAATTAACAATTAGAGATGAATTCTTTATTGATCCTAAAAACAATCAGATTATTGATCCTAGAACAGGAATGCCATTAGATCAAATACAGAAAACTTATTATAATGGTAATGAATTAAATTGGTATAATCAATCTGGAACTCTTCCATTTACTAATAAATTTGGTAAAGGATTAAATTTAGGAGAGTATCCTCAAGTTATATCTGGAGAACCATTAAAACAAACTCCAGGAACACGTTGGAGTGCAGCAAGGAATATGATTGGTGTACCTTTAATAGCTACACCATATGCATTACCATTTACTTATCCTAGATTTGCAGCAAAAAATAAGTTTTATCCTCAATCAAAAAAAGTAACAATAGATTATTTTGGAAGACAAAGAGAACTTGGTCCACAAGCACCTGGTGGAATGACATTTGGAGATCAACCATTTGGTACTCAATTTGCTGATTATACATTACAAGCTAATAGAAATTATCGTACTGGTAGAAACTTTATGATAGGTGCTGGATTATTAGGTGCTGGAATAGGTGGTTCATCTCTTTACTATAATAGAGATACTGGTGATATGGAAGTAGATGCAGAGGGTCAAGATTATCAAGTACCTAATGGTCAAAATCCAGGATTTGGATTTAAGTTAGATAGAAATTCTTTTGGTAGAAAGAAACCAACAAGAGGAAACTCTGATAATAATTATGGTCTTGATTCAATGTATATTAATAATGGTGACACAATTAATGATAAAGGTTGGGGTGCACCAGCAGCAGATTATAAATATGGTGGATCTCATAAGAAAAAGTTTCTTAAAAGAATGCAACAGATGTTTGAACCTGGTGGAGAAACACAAGATCCTTCATTAGGAAAAGGAAGCCGAATGGATAATTTTAATAATGATGTTCTTAAAAAGAAAAACTGGATTCCTGCACTTAAAAAAGAAGCTGATAAAGTTGCAAATGACGAACTTTATAAACTTGTACAAAAATCTGGTGATCCAAAACTTATGAATATATTCATGGGTGATCAACAACAAGAACAACCTCAAGATAATCAAATGATGCAACAGCCTCAGTTTGGTGAAGAAGGTGGTTATGTAAATATGACTGCATCAAATCCACTTACAAGATTTGTATATGGTGGTGATGAATATGATAATCCTGATTATTATGAATCAAATGATCTTCTTGAAGCAAGAAATGGTATATCAGTAGGGGTTCCTGGAGGTTCTGGTGGACAATATATTCCAGGAGAATACGGAGGTCAAGATCAAATTTTAGGAGCTTATCTTCCAGGCAAAACAAAAAGAGATCCAATTGTAGGTGAAACATATGATACATGGTATACTTCAGATGGTTCTACTCCAGGTTTTGCACCAGATAATAGAGTTTGGGATGGTACAACATGGTCAAATGGAACAGGTAATCAAAATACTCATAATTGTGATCCAGGATTTAAATGGGTTGAAGAATTTCAAATGTGTGTACCAATTATGCAAACAAAATATAGACCTAATATTGTACCAAATAGGTCAGGTGGTCTTGATAATTTTTTACCATGGAATCGTCGTAGGAATTTAGGTTATACTACAGAACAAAAATCTAATCCATATTATTTAGAAGGTAGAAATCCTTACACAGGTCAATTATCTGGTCCTCCAATAGCAAGTTATGTTACTAAAAGAGGTATTTTTGGTAATTCTAAAGAAAAACTTGATATTTATAATGTAGGTACAGGAGGTGTTGAACTTTCTCAATTATTAGAATTAGCAAAACAAAATCAAAGAGGTAATAGAACTAATGAAAAAGATGATTATAGAGCTAGAATTCCTAAAAAGGTTCGTGAAAAAAACTATACTATAAGACGTTTATTTGCTAAAGATCCTGGACGAGATAAATATAGAGCTAGTTGGTTGCCTAAAAAGGAATTTTCAAGATCAGGAAAATCAAAAAAATAATTATTTATTTAACTGTTTAATTAAAAACAATTTATATGTATAATAGAAAAGCTTTAAGAAGATTTTTTGATTCTGATGATTCTATGGAATATGGAGGTTATTTAAATGAATTTGGTCCCGGTGGTATAAATGATCCTGGTAGTGGAGTTTTACAAATGCCTGTTGTTCCTGATGGTGCTCCTGGAACAAAGGATTCTTGGGGAGGAACAAGAACTTACTTAGATCCTAATTTACCTTTAGCAGCAAATCCAGGTGCATCCATGAAACAAATGATGGGTTTAGATACAGAAAGTATGAAGTCATTTACTAATCCTGATGGAACACCTGTAGCTTCACCTTCACTTGTAGGTATAAAGAATAAAATAAAAAGTAATGTTGATGTAGATACTGAAGCAGGTGTTAATGCATTTAACACAGTTGCTAGAGGTGCTATGAATTTATTTGACCCAAATAAAAAAACACAATGTGGTCCAGGAACTGTATGGAATTCAAGTTCAAAAATGTGTGAGGCAACTAATTCAATGGATTTAATGGCTGCAAATAATGAACAAGATAGAGGAGACTGGCAAGACTTTGGACATAAGACTGGACTGTTTAGATATAATAAAGAAGGATCAGACGAAAATAGTAGATCAAGTAAATATGGTGGTTACATGGAAGATGGTGGCTCCAGTGGTTTTAAAGTAGGTCAAGTAGTAGAAATGCAACCAGATAAGTTAGAAGAATTTCTAGCAGCAGGAGGAGAAGTAGATTATATATAATATATATAAAATGATAAAAGTTAGAATTACAAAATTACCACAAGCAAGAACTGGATACCAAGTTCAAGGTGCTTTAGCTAATGATGTTCCTTCAATGGGTGGAGCAGATTATAATGCATATCTTGGAAAACCAAAACTTAAGGAAAGTAAATACATTACTGCTGTTCCTAGAGATGAAGCTAATCTTGAAGCAGAGGGTGGTGAAACAGTATATGGAGATCTTAATGGTGATGGATTTCCAGAACATAAAATAATTAAAGGACCAAGACATCATTCAGGTGGGGTTCCTTTAAATCTTCCTGATGATACTTTTATCTTTAGTGATACTAGAGGTATGAAGATAAAAGATCCTGAAATTCTTGAAATGTTTGGAAAAGCTGGAAGTAAACAAGCATATACTCCAGCATCTCTTGCAAAACAATATGATATACAGAAATATAGAAAAATCTTAGAAGACCCAAATTCAGATCATTTAGATAGAAAGACTGCTGAGTTAATGCTTAAGAATTTTGTAATTAAACTTGGATGTCTTGCTCTTGCACAAGAAGCAAAAAAAGGATTTCCTCAAGGTATACCTGCTGTTGCTAAACCATGTATGGATGCAAAAGGTATTACTCCTGAAGCAATAGGTCCTGAAAAAAATGTAGTTGAACTTACTCAACAAATAAAAACTAATTATAAACTTGATGAGAATGCTGAGGAAACAATGGAATCAGAAGATCAAACTGATGATGTTGAACAAGCAGAACAAATAAATCAAGGTCAACCTGTTGCACAAGCAGAACAACAAATGCCTCCACAACAACAGATGCAGCAACCTTCTCCGGAAGAGATGATGATGTATGGTGGAAATTCTTATAGAAGACTCAAAAGAGCTCAAGAAGGTATGGAACAAGCTCCACAAGAAATGATGGAGGAACCAGAGCAAGAAGGTGATGAACAAATTATGGAAATTGTTCAAGAAGTTTCTGCTGCATTAGAACAAGGAAGTGAACCTGAAGAAATTATCATAAGTCTTTTAGAAAATGAAGTTCCTCCTGAAGTTATAGTAGAAATATTTATGCAAATAGGAGCTTCAGAAGAAGAAGCAGTTGGTCTTATACAAGGAGTAATTGAAGAAATGCAGGGTGGTGGACAAGAACAGATGATGTCACAACAACCTAGGTCAGAGGAAGAAGCAATGATGATGCAACAACAAACTCCTATGGCACAATATGGAATGTCAATGGGTGGTTATGATATGCCTTTCTATGATGACTATGAAGAAGAAGTACCAGAAGCAGAGTATGGTATGTCTATGGGGAATAGACCAAAACCTATTTCAAGATTTGGATCATTACCTATAGCAAAAGATGGAATTATAACAAGAGCTGATTATCCTCCAGGAGCAACAGGTGATGCTCAATTTGATGAAGCAATTTATACAGCATATTTACAAAGACAGAAGTTACCTGATACTGATCCAAAGAAAACTGAAAAAATTCAAGTAATTGGTGCTGATGGTAAAACTAAGAATCTTAAAGATTATGAGAGAACTCTTCCTACTGCACCAGGAACATTTGATATGACTAAATGGGGAACTAATGAGAATGCAAAAACTGCAGCTGCACAATATTATATGCTTACAGAATCCCTTAAAGATCCAAATTCTCTTGCATCAAAAAAACTTTATGATGAAACATTGCTTTCTTTACAAGATGAAAAACATTTTAGATCAGCTGGTAATCCAAATACTCCAACAAAAAATTGGAAAGATAGAGGATATGCTGAACCAACTAAGGAAGAAGTTATAAAATCTTTTTTAAAACATCAAGAAAGAAACTTAATGTTTCAAGCAAAAGGAATTGATGGTCAATTATATAAGAATTCAGGAAGAGGATTTGCTAGTTGGGCAGATGTTAAAAAATTAATTGATAAAGGAGATCGTGTATTAGACCCTAGTGATCCTGATGGAAAAAGGGTAATTACAACAGAAAATCAATTAATAGCAGCACAAAACTTTATAAAAACTAAATATGGAGGTAATAATGTTTCTAATGTTGCTGCTGGATTAAATATTCCTTTTGAAACAGGTGTTACAGATAGAGCATTACAACAAGCTACATTTCATGGTTATGCTAATATAACTGAAAAACTATCAGCTGGTTCAACAGGAGAATATGATAATAATACAAAATATGGTCTAAGAAACTTTGTTGGAAATATGCAATCAGGTGTTGCTGATGAAACTAGTATGGCACCATTATATCCACATAGTACTGTTGGTCCTCGTATATCTCCTATTGATGATTTCCAAACTGTTGATAAATCATACTATGGTAATACTACTATGAAACATGTAGCCGCATATACAGTTCCTAATCCAATCTATGAAGATGATATAATTGAAAAGCCTAAATGTCAATGTGAAGATAAAACACAAACTACAACATATGGTGTATATAATGAGACACTTAAGAAATGTGATCCTGAATTATGTGCTAAACCATGTCCATGTGTAACCACAGATGCAAATGGTGTAGACACTACTACAACACTACAAAGACTTCCAAGTGGTGAATGTCCTCCTTGTGAAAAAGAAGAAGATTATGATGTAGAAGGTCCTCCTGCAGAATGGTGGTTACAAGATACAATTAAAACTACTGGTGCATTTGCAGATTTAATGGGTGTTAAGAAGTATATGCCGTGGGCAGCTGGGGTAGACTTACAAAAACCAAGACCTACTTTCTTAGATCCAACAAGAGAACTTGCTGCTAATGCAGAACAAGCAAACATACAAACTCAAGGAATGGCACAATTTGCTGGACCTCAAGCATTGTCTGCAAGATCTTCAGGTATACAAGGTCAAGCTGCTAAAAATGCAGCAGATGTACTTTCTAAGTATAATAATGCTAATGTTAATTTAGCAAATCAATTTGAATTAAAAGGTACTGATGTTACTAATCAAGAATCAATGTTAAGACAAGCAACATCTCAAAGATTATATGATCAGAATACTGTTGCTAATCAACAATATGATAATTCTAAATTAGCAATGAGAAATAATTTAAGAAACTATTATACAAATGCAATTACTAATAAATGGCAAACAGATGCATTAAATCAAATGTATCCTAACTATGCTGTTTCTCCTGGATCAGGTGGTAGAATGAATTTTAAACCTGGTAGTAAACAGTTTACAGGACAAGGAAGTGGTAGTGGTACTTTTGACTGGCAAACAGCACATGATGAATGTAAAAAAGCAAATCCAAGTGCAACTGATGTAATGATAAAGTCATGTATTGAGGGTAAAAAAGCAGCAGCTGGTACTAATTCATATGGTGGTGCTAATTCAAATGTAGGTATGGGTATGTATGGTACACAAAGAAAACAGAAAAAAGGTGGTGAGTCTAATAGTGGATATTTAAACTTAGACTCATGGCTACCATTTTTAATGTAAACTTTATATGTTTATTAAACTTAAAAAATTTTAATATTTTTACACAAATATAAATTATGGCAACGTATCTACAAGGAGTTACAGATTTTATACCTGATTATCAGCCGTTTCAACCTGACTTAAATTTTTATGCAAATCTGTTACAAACAAAACAGACACAATATGATACCAATTGGAATCAAATAAATAATTTATATGGTCAATTATATGGTGCTGATTTAACTCATGATTTAAATATTAAAAAGAAAGATGAGTTATTAAAACAAATTGACTTCAATCTTAAAAGAGTTTCTGGATTAGATCTTTCTTTAGAACAAAATGTAAATCAAGCTACACAAGTATTTAAACCTTTTTATGAAGATAAGTTTCTTGTAAGAGATATGGCTTATACTAAAAATTGGAAAAATACAATGTCTAGTGCTGAAGCATTAGCTAATTCATCTGACCCAAAAGAAATTGCTAAATGGCATGCAGAAGGTATAAGAGGTTTAGAATACAGAAGACAGATGTTTAAAGATGCAACTCTTGAAGAAACATTATATATGCGTGATGCAAAGTATGTTCCTAAAGTTGATGTACTTAATAACTACTTGGATTTTGCTAAAAAGTATGATATTGGAATGGTGACACAAACACCAGAAGGAATGTACTTAGTAAGAAAAAAGAATGGTGAACAATTATTACCAGGTCTTCAACAAATGTTTTGGGCTCAGTATGGAAATAATTCAGGAATGCAGGATTACTATAGAGAATTAGCTTTTGTAGAAAGAATGGATTATGCAACTCAAAATGCAGAAAAATTTGGAGGTAATAAATTAGAAGCAGAAAAAGATTATATAAAAAATAAATATACTTGGCTTAAAAATGTTGTTGCAAATAATCAAGTTAAGGCAACTAATGAAAATAATACTGCACAAAATTTAATACAAAATGTTGGTAGTGATATAGCTAGTGGAAATGTTAGTCCACAACAAGGTTCATATTTAGAAAGATTAAAACAAAATGCAGGTATTACATCTGAAGTAGAGAAAGTAGCATCAGAAGTTAATTCAACAGTTAATACTAGTGTGGGTCCATCAGGTGCAACAGAAGGAGATGCTGATTTATTTAATAATATAGAACTTGCAAGATTAAAAGTTGATGCAGGATTTGCATCATATAAAGCAGGTGTTGATATTCAAAATGCTGCAGGTACTTATGCATATAGTAATTATGAAGTTGAGTATAAACCAAATGCAGTTGCTATAGCACAGTTTAGAGAAGCATCAGCAAATGCAAGATTAGACAAAGCACATGAGTATAAGAAATTAGAAAATGAACAAGCAGAACAACTTAAAAGGATTACTTTATATCAAAATGCAATGATTGAGGGAGGTAGGGCATACAGATTACCAGATGGTTCTGTTGAACTTAATCCACAAAATTCAGGTTTTGAATCCGTTTTTTTAGGAGGTCAAGAGGCAGGTCAATCAGCATTAGATGGAATTCAACTTGATGAACTTAATAATAAAGTTCGTGAAGAAACAATACTTAAAGAATTAAAACCTGGAGTAAACAACATGATGACCTATATTAATAGTTTGGTAAATAGTAAGAGTGGAAATGTTCTTACTAATCAACAATTAGGTCAGGTACTTAATCACTTTAGAGCAACTGATCCTGAGATAGATAAAATGATTGAACAAGGAAAACAATATCCTGATCAAAATAAAGCAAAACAAATTTGGTCTACAATTTATAATGATTATTTAAAAGGTAATAAAGATGAATTTGTTAAGCAACATGGTAAGACTGGAGCAATGTATCACTTAAATACTTATCTTGTAGACTTTAATAAAAACCATGCTAATCTTGAAGTTTCAAGACAATATAATAGTAGTCAGTCAACATTAGATATGGAAGTTTTAAGTAGAAGAGATGCTGCTTTATCCCTTATTGAATTAGAAAATACTAAAAAAATTGAGAAGAAGTTTAGAGAAAATATAGATTTCCAAGCTAAAAAATTAAGTGAGCAAGGTATTAAAGTTTCACAAGAAAAAATCAATGGTGCAATAGATTATGTAATGAATGAGTATGTAGCTAGTGGTAATAACTGGGCTAAAATGAGAGAAAAAGCAGGAGAACTAGATAAAGTAATTACAAGTGCTTTAGGAGCAAACTTTATTAAAAGTACTGAGACTGGAAGAGATAGAAGTTTTTGGGAATATATTCCTGGTGTTTATGCTGTAGAAGGAATATATGATGTTGCTACAGGAAATAGACAAAATGTAGCTTCTTCTTGGATCGGTGACATATTAGATAAATCTTATATGGAATTAGCAACTGATGCAAATCCAGACAAGGCACTTAAATCTTTCATAGTAGAGACTGCACCACGAACTTCAGATAAGATTGCTATATCTTCTCAAACTCAAATGGTAAAAGTTGATTCTGATTATGCTGGAGACTTTGGATATCAAGCTGCAGCACAAGCAATAAAAGATGCACTTAATCTACCTATGGGAGATGATGCACAATTTAAATTTCAATTTGGAAATAATATACCTACTGTAGATGGTGAAGTAAATTATGGTCAAGATGGTTTAGATGATGCTATAGCAAAAAGTATGTTGAGAGCATTATATGCTAGTTTAGGTAAGAAGGGTACACCAGACTTTATGTTAGGTACATCAAGAGTTGCTATGGAAAATAGTAAACTTGGTTCTACTACATTTCATATACCTAGACCAATAGTAGAAGAAGTTTTAAAATCTATGGAAGGTGAATTTACATCACAACAACTTGCACAAGTGCAAGATAAAATTATACAAAATGGTATAACTGCTATTGCACCTCATGACTATTGGTCACATAAGTTATGGAATAAATCTCAACCAACAGCTACAGAAATCATATTAGCAAGTGATCCAAAAGGATTGAACTATAATAGTCCTCATAATGCTGGTTCTTATATATTAAGAAAAACTGATGGTTTACCTGGTCAAGATTATGAAGCTGTATTTACACAAAGAATAATGGGTGCAGATGGAAATGTTAAAGAACTTACTAATATTATGGACCCTAAATCAAGTGGTCAAACAATTGAGCAGATTGAAGTAGCTATGTTTAATGCAATTGTACAACAAGATAAAATGAATCAACAAACTTACAAAGCTTTTCATCAAAATAATAATGTTGAAGCTATTGATAATGCAGCTAAATCTTCAAACTTTGGTGCATTACCAAATAGTCCATTCTGGAATAGATAAGTATTAAAAATTATGGAAGAAAACTTACAAAATACAGACCCTCAATCAATGAATGATTTTACAGGTAAAAGTGATTTTTTAAATCCTGCTTCTGTAGAACAACCTGGAGCTATTCCTTTTAATTTTAATACTCCACTTTATAAAATAAAAGATTATTCAACTGGTCAATCACCAAATCATTATCCATCTCAAGTAAAGAATAATGTACCAAATGATCCTGTAGCTTCTGGTAATGCATTGTTTGATGCAACAATGACTAAAATTAATGGTGCACAAGATCAGAGTAAATATGGATATGCTTTTGGTTATGATAGTTCTCCTAAAGGTACCTTTAATGCTAAATACAAAGCTTACGGTCAAGAAACATATAATAAAGTTGGATTTAGTCCACTTATAAATAATGAAGCTTGGTTTAATAGTAAAACTACATTTGGTGATGATATGTCAAGGTGGTGGAATCATGCTGCATGGCCTATGTTATCTAAAGGATTTATGGATCCTATTAAATCATATCAAAGTATTATTAATGGAGAAGGTCTCTTTAATGCAGATGAACAAAGTGCTAGAGATTATGAATACTACAATGCAATAGGTTCTTCTTCTAAAGGTGGTTTAGCTGGGTTTACAGTAAACTTATTTAATTCTGCATCTTATTCAGCTGGTATATTAACTGAAGGTGTAATTGAATCAGTACTTATTGAAGGTTTAACTGGTGCTGGTGCTGGAGGTTTACCAACTGCTGTTGGATTTGGTTTAGGTAAATTTATGAATAGACTTGCAAATGTTCCAAAAGCATTAGTTGATACTGGAAAAGGTGCTGTGAAACTTGCTCAAACAATGAAGGACTATGGTAATCTTTCAAAAGCAAAAGAACTTTTTAAACAAGCTGGAGTAAAAACTTTAAACTTTGCAAATCCTATAGCAAACACATCAGCAATGTTATTTGGACATAATCTAGGTAATATTAATGATTTGGCAAGATCATCAAAAACAGCAGGTGCATTATGGCATGATATGATGGTAATGAACTTAGCATTGTCAGAAGGTAAACTAGAAGGTGGTTTTACAAAGTATCAAACTTATGATAAACTTTATAATGCATATGTTAATGATCCTAAGAATAAAGGTAATGCTCCTTCATTAGAAGAGCAGGAAGATATGATGAAAGCTGCTACTAAGGGTTCATTCTGGAATACATTAAATAATACAGCTCTAGTATTTTATTCTAACAAGTTAGTATTTCCTTCACTTGCTAATGCAAGTTTTGTTAAGGGTATTCCCAAGTTTGGTTTTGGTACAGTTCTAGGTGATATCAATAAAGAATATCAGTTAGTATTTAATCCAGGAAAAAATATTGCAAAGTCAGCATTTTCAAAAGAAAAAATTGGATTAATAAATGCAATAAAATCTTTAGGAAAACCTACTACATATGGTAAAGCTGGATTAAATTATTTTAAAGCTAATCTTGTTGAAGGATTACAAGAGACATTTCAGGATGTTCTTCAAGAAGCTACACAAAATTATTTTGTAAGTACATATAAGAACAATGCATCTAAAAATTTCTTTTATGGTGCTGGTTTATTAGGTGATGCAATTGATAAACAGTTTTCTGCACAAGGTCTTGAAACTTTTGCTTCAGGTTTTTTAATGGGAAGTATTCTACAAGCTCCTAGTAAAATGAAGAGTTTTATGACTATGGGTTATAATGATTACTTTAATAAAAGTGAAAAGTTCAGAACTCATATGGATCAAAGAGAAGCTGCAGCTAATGAAGTTGTAGAACATATGAATACTATGTGGCAAGATAGTCATTATATGTTTGATCCAAGAATGTCAAATTATGCTACACAATCATTACTTTATAATGCTGTTGGTAATCCAGAAGATAATACTACTAAAGAAATACAAGATACAAAGTTTGCTGCATTTCAATCTGCTGTAATAAGTTCATTACAGAGAGGTACTTATGATATGTTTTTAAAACATTATGAAAATTATAAACAAGCAAGTCCTCAAGATATTGAAGAAGCTTGGGATTTACAACCAGGTCAAGGTTCAAAAGCATTAGAAAATTTTAGTGAATCTTTAGAAAATGCTAAAAAGATAGGATACAGATGGAATCAATCTAAAGAAAACTTTAATAAGTATCAAGCTGATCTTACCAATTATGAAAAAGATAGCTATCAATATAAGATGGCTAAAATATATAACCAAGCTTTTTCTCAATCATTATTTAACTATGTTTTCTTACAAGGTTCATTTGATGATACAGCAGCAAGAATTGGTAAATTATATACTAAATTAGGTAGTTTATCTACAATTAAAAACTCAAACTTTTCAGACTTTGCTGGTTTTACAGACCGTGGTAGATTGGAAAGAGAAATAGAAATGATGAAGACTGATATAGAAACATTAGAGCAATCTGGTGTTCCTATAGTAGCAGAAGATCTTGAAAGAAAAAGAAAACTTTTAGCACTATATTCTGATTTTGCACAAAAACAAGCTACAGTTACAAATACATATATTACTAAAGAAAAATTATCTTTATTATCAGAAAAAATTCTTGCTGAAAATCCTGGTTTAACTAAAGAACAATTAAATCTTAAAAATATAGATAATCTTATTAAACAATATGATGATGGTAAAGTAACTGAGTTTGATGAATATAAAGAATCATTTAAAAATTTAATATTTGGTTTAGCTAAAACTGATGAAGAAAGATTACAATTACAACAAGAAATAAATGCTATTCCAAATGGAATGGATAGTTTGTTTGATGATCTTCTTGATACACATATATTAACAAACGAAAAAAATAAACTTGCACCATTAATTAATGTTCTTTCTAATCCAAATGATTTTTATGATCACCTATTGAGGAACTTTCAATGGATGAAAAATCTTTACCATAACAAAAGAAATGTTATTAAAGATATAGTAAATTCAGAAATTACTAATATAGAGAGGAACTCATTACTTAATGAGCTTGCAGATCAAAAAATATTTGTAGATCTTGATGAGTTTGCAAAATGGGTTGAAAATCCAATGTACAGACCTGAAGGTTTTATTGATGTTTCAAATAGTGCATATATTCCAGAAGGAAGTTTGTTATATGATCAGTACTATAAACTATTTGAAAGAGCTGCTCAATTAGAATCTACACCACCAGCAGGAGAAAAAATACCTGATGCTGAAATATTAGAAGATATTATTGATGAACTTACTAAAGATAGAGATAAAAGATTAGATAAAGCAAAAGAAGATTTTGATAAAGTTATATTAGATAAATATAATTCAACTGAATTAGAATTAAGAAAAGCAGCAGAAGAAGCACTAAATAGTGTAGGAGAAGATGTTGAACTAGAAAAAGCAAGACTTGAAAAGTTTAAACAACTTCAAAAGGATTTAGAAGATATTACTAAAATAACAAGTGTAGCTGCTAGATTAATACAAGATGAGATTATAAGTAATGAGCAACTTATTGAGGCCACAGATGCTTTCATGGCAGATCCTGAAAATTTAAAAAAACTTATTACATTAGCAGATAAGATTATTGCAGAAGATCCTTCTATACAAAGTAAGGATGAAGCAGCTCAAAATGCTGGTTTTTATTTTTCATTAAAACCTTTACTTGATGATTTAATTAATGAACAAAATACTATAGTTGACAATATTAAAAGTCCTGATTATATTGATGTTGAAAAAACTCCTGAATGGGAAAAATACCAAAAAGAGTTATCTGATATTAATGATGAATATGAAGCACAAGTAAAAGAAGTTAAGTTAGATTTTGTAGAATCAGGAGGTAATCCTACTGAAATTAAAGAATATACAATAGGAGACCAGTTTGAAAATTATCCTGAAGAATTACAACAAGAACTTAATGGTGTATTTGATGACTTTTTAGCTACAAAAACTAATGAATCTGTTACTTTAAATGTTGATGCTCCTGAAAAATATAATTCTCTTCGTGAAAGATGGATGGAAAATGATCCAGTAGCACAAGATATTCTTGATAAGTATAATGAAAAAAGTAAAAAAGAAGCAATTAAAAATTCTACAGTAGGTTTAACACCTCCTAAATTATTATTTGGTAATGCTGTAATTGACCCAGGTACTCCTTTAACAAACATTACTGATCTTTATGATGCATATGAAAAAGCTATCAAGACTAAAGAACTGGAAACAGAAAGTGGTATAATAAAATTATCTGCAGATGATATAAAATCTATCAAAGAAGATATGAAATCTATTGCTGCATATATTGGTAGTAAAGAAAAAGCTTTTAGATTAAAACCAATTGCACAAGAAGTAATTGAAAGACTTGAGAATACTATTTTTAATAAACAAAATGAGTTAGTATTAAGTGTTGATGAAGAAGGATTTGAAACTAGAAGATTTAGAGATTCACAACCTGAAGATCCAAGACCTGAAAGAGCTACTGAAGTAGCATCATTAATAGAACAAGATATAGAAGAAAAAGGTCCCTTTATATTTAATAAACTTGAAGATAACAGCATTCAAAATTTATTTAGGGAAGTTGTACTTGATAATCCAATAGGTTCTTTAGAAGAAAGGATAGATGCTTTTTTAGTTAATCTTAATAATTATAAACAGTTTAAATCTGATTTAAAGATTGCCGGTATTAAAGAAAGTTTAATAGCTGATCCTAGTATAGAAAACTTAGAAAATACAATTAAAAAATATTCATTTAAGGAGGCAAGTGATGCAGGTACTAATCTTGATGCTATAATCAGACAATTCTTAACTCTAGATCCTAGAGGTGGATTTGTAAAAGTGAACTATGATTCTGTTATTGATATTAGGGGAGCACAGAAAAAAGTTTCTGATATGATGTCAAAAGAAGCATATGACTTTATGTTCCATCCTGTTACAGGTAGTACTACAAGATTCAGAAGGAATATGATTGATGGTGGTTATCAGTTATTTACAAATGATGTAAAAGTATTTGATAGAAATGCTAGAGACGGAAGAGGAGTAACTGGAGAACTAGATTTACTATTAATTGATGCTGAAGGTAACTTAGCTATAGTAGATATTAAAGCTGCTCAAGTAAGTACTTGGACTAATTTAGGAGTTCCAAATGTTGTAGATAAGAAAACAGGCATAGAAATTAAAGATGAGAACGGTCAATTAATAAAAAATAAAGGAAATAAAAAAACTTATTTTAGAGCTCAACAAAGTATATATCGTAATAGTATATATAATATGAGTGGTTTAGATGCATCTATACTTTTATATCCAATTCAAATGGAATTGACAATGGATGGGTTTATTAAAAAATTAAGTAAACCAACAGCAGATTTATCAAAAAATAATAAGCTTTCTGAAAATGGCATGTTTATTATATTAGAACCTATTGATGATGCAATCATGCAAAAGTTTGGGTTTAATAGAACTGGTCCAACAGATACTGTTGAAATGCCAGAAAGAGAGGGTGAATCTGAAATACAACCAGGAGCAGTTCCAATTAGTGATCCAGAAAAAAATACACTTAATAGTTTTCTAGACCAAGATGTTATGTATCAAGGTAAAATAGGAAGACTTATACGTAATTTAGATGGAGGATTTTCAGTTGAACTATCTGAAGATGGTAAAGACTTTGTCGTTGATATAAACTTTGCTGGTAAAAATGTTAAAGACGGTACTATAAATATTCTTAAAGTAGGATTATCTCCTATTGCAGTAGTAGGATCAATAGGTCAAGTAACTCAAATAGCAGGACAAACTATCAACGCTAAATTCCTAGATAGAAATGAAAAAACTGCAGAAATTAATGGTGTTATATATACCATTAATAGAGATAGTGTAGGTGCTATAGTTTCATTAACTTATAATACTAATGATAAAGCAATAGCAGAGACTCAAAAAGAAATAGATATCTTAAATAAAGAATTAGATAATCTTAAAAAACAAGGAAAAAATAAAATTAATGCAAGAGAGATTACTGCTAAAACATTTGAAATAAATAAGTTAGTTAGTATGAAGACTCAACTTATTAATAAAAATAAGAGACGTACTCGTAGAGGTGGTAATACTGATGACTTAATCTTTGCATTAAATAGACTACCTAATAGATTCCAAAAACAAGTTCCTTCTGGAGAACCTACAGATAGAGAAGATCAAGTTAAACTAATTGCTAAACTATCTGAATCTGAATCTGTAACAAGAGCAATTGATCTAATCTTATTTGAGCATGGAATGCCAAAAGATGTGGAGGATATTATTGATGGAAAAATAGATGATCTTACAAACACTAAACAAAAAGAAGTTGAAGACTGGGGTATTGAACTAATTATTAAACTTGAAGAATACCAAAATAGACTTGCTAATGAGCAAAGATCAACTCTTCCTGTAGACAATGTTATAGGTGCAGTAAATGAAATAATAAATAATTTAGCAGCAATTAAATTTAATAAAAATGGAAAAATCAGTAAAAAGTCAATCAAAGAATTTGAAAGAACCAGAGCAAAAGTACAACAGAGCACAAATGTATCTTCTGTTCAGAAGTCTCCCGGAGCAACAACAGAGGGTGTTCCTGGACAACCAATTTCAAGAGAAGATCTTACGAAAATCATTGAAGAAGCAAGAGGACGGATCCAAGGAATAGAACTTGGTGAGACTGCAATAGAAGATGAAAAAGTTCAAGATGTTAGAGCTGCTATAGAAACTTTATTTGAAGATGCAACATTAGATAATATTGATACTATACGTGATGATGCAATAGTAGCATATGCTTTTGGATCAAACAATATTGATGCAGTTGGTGTTATGATTGATGAAATTTATCAAAATAAAAAAGATGTTTTACAAAGTGACATGTCTTTAGAAAATCTTGCTGAGGGTACTATATTGATTAACACACAAGAGTTTGGTACATTTAAAACAGTTAATGAAACATTTCTTATAAAAAGTTTTAATACTGAGGCTGGTACTGTAGAACTATTTAGTTCAAAAAGGAAAAAAAGTTATACCTTTACTCAAGAAGAAATTAAAACTAATTTTATGAAACCTGTAGATGAAATAAAACCTATGGATGAAATAGTCATTACTCCTCAAACAAAAGAGAATGTAAAATCAACAGAAAAGAATATATCTGATTTATCAAAAAATCCAGATGCTTTAGATACAATTGAGGATGAAAGTGAAAATCTTTCACCTGAAGAAAGAATGAATAAAATAAAGGATATTTTTAATAAGTGTTAAAATGGCTTGTGAATTAAACGGACCTGCAGTAGAATTTGTATATAGTTATATATATGGAGAAATATCAGATAGAATATCTGGTAAAAATAAAACTGCTATTGATATAAAGGCAATTATGAAAAAGTTCTATAATGAACTAAATAATATGTCTAATGAAGGATTTGAATCAGAAGCTGATAAAAAAGAAAAAGCATTATATTTTGCTCAATCAATTCCTCAAATTTTTGGATTAGTAGTTGCAAGACCAAAGGCCAGAGATTATATTCTTAAAACAAATACACAATTATTTATAGATATTCCTACTCTTGCTAATGAATTTTCTGATATTAAAATGGTTGAGCTTCTTGTTAAACCAACTATTAGAACTAGAAAGTCAACTAAAAAAGAAATTGAAAAAGATTTAGATGAAGTTTCTGTACCTAAATCAGATGAAACTAAAAAGTATTCATATGCTGAATATTCTGCAAGAGTAATATATCCTAATGGAACTACTGGTCAAGAAGCAATTCCTATTGACCCTGAAACAGGTTTACCAAGAAATGAAAAAGATATTGAAAAAGCTTTGTTTTATGAAGTTATAAAAGACATTGTATATATTACTAGAAGTAGTAAAGATGGTACTGTTCTATATGGTGAAGATGATCCTGTATCATTAGCATTAACAATGATGCAAGTAGAAAATGCAGATCCTTCTATCTTTACTTCAAAAGATAAAGAAAACCAAACTAAATATGGGAAGAGGGGTATTGTAGCTGTTATTACAGATACTGAAGGAAACGATGTATATTTTAATGATGATGGTAGTATAAATAAAGAAGGTAATGGTAGAAGAATTTATCAATTTGTAAGAAAACCTTTTGTTGAAAATGGTAAGTTATTTTTCCAAGGTGCCTTTGGTAAAAAAACATCTTTAGTTCCAGCAGAAGAAGTAGCAGAAACATGGGCTAAACAAAAAAGAGCTCAGAAGATTTATCCTAAACCAGAAGAAGTAGCTAAAAAAGTAATAGAAATTAAAAATAAACAAACTAAACTTTTTAATGATTTACTTAGGCTTAGAGATTATGTAGAAAATACTGATGAACCATTAATGGTATCAATTACGGATGGTAGTTTTGGTTTTGTAAACGATGCTCTTAAATTTTATCCTATTTCAGAAACAGGACTTAAGGCAGAAGATTTAGACTTTAAACTATTAGGTGATGATTATCCAGGTAGATGGGGTGCTATTATTAATAAAACTAGACCGGGAGTAACAATTGATCAACTTTTATTATTACAAAGATCTAATATATCAGATGATCTAGCTAATCATATAGCAGATATATTAACAACAACTGCTAAACTTAAAGGGGTCGAATTGACACCTGATCAAAGAAGAATATTTTTTGAGAACTTTATCAATAATGACTATGTAGAAGGTGAACTTACTGGTCCTGATAAAATAAATGTAAAACTAGGTACAGATGAAAATGGTCAAGCTATTTTAAATGTTAGTATCAATGGAGAAGAACCTATTTCTCAAGAACTTTTATATACTGAAAAAGGAAGAAAACTTATATACGAACATTTAAAAACAGCCAAAACTAACTGGGAGTTATATGATAAACAAAAAAGTGAAAATAAAGTAACATATAGTGCAGCCTTAAATTACAATAATAATTTAATGGGTAAAACTTATACTGATTATATACTTGATAAATCTACAAATAAACTTGCAGAAATAGAGGATGATTACTTTGATTTTATTAAAGATAAGTTACTTATCCAATTTCCTGATGAAACTGCTGCATACTTTTCAGGTATGAATGCATACTTAAACTTTGCCATACCTCAAAATATTATACGAGCTAATGATGAAGTATATGAACTAGGTACACCAGCTCCAAAAGAAGATAAAACAACAGCAACAAAGAGTGCTAATTCTGAACCTAATGCTAAAGTAAAAAATGTTACTACATATGCAGCTGCAAAAGATATGTATAATCAAGGTAAAGGTACATGGGGAATGAGATCTGCAACAGGTTTAGTACCTATGATACCATTTATGGAGCATGTAGGAAATCCTTGGTCAACACAAAAAGATAGTTTAAATAAAAATGTTAAGATAGTTGATAAGGTAGAGACTGCTGTAAAGAATTACGAAGACTGGTTAACTGGAAAGAAATTTAAAACAGTAGAACAGAAAAGAAGAAAGTTTATTTTAGACTCTATTCAAAAAGGATATTTTGATGATATTACTTTTATCTATTATAAACCTAAAGGAAAAACTTATAGATCTCATGTCGATGTACTTGTTGATATAATTAATAAGAGAAATAGAGTTGAGAATGCTGATATTATTATTAATGAACCTATAGAACAACCAAAAGCAGCTCCAAAGAAACAAACTATTGCTATAACACAAACAGTAGGTAGTATTTTAGCTAATAAAACTAAAAAGAATTATCTTAGAAGAGATGTAAAACTTAATAGTTTCTTTGAAAGAATATTTACTACTAAAAAAGCAAAAGATAATGCATTAAATTGGTGGGAAAAATCTTTTATTTCTCAGACTAAAATAGATGGACAAGCACCAATATCATTAGAAAGACTTACAGAAATTGCTAACTCTGATGCTGTTGCAACTTTTGAAAAAACAGGTATTACCTTATGGAAGGGTGGTACTAATGTTGATATATATCATGAGGCATGGCATGCATTTTCTCAGTTATTCTTAACTACAGAAGAAAAAGAATCATTGTATGAACAAGTTCAGAAATTTCCTAAGTGGGCCAATGTAGATTTCTTTGATATAGAAGAAGACATAGCAGAAGACTTTAGATCATATATGAAGTCTCAAAAGTTTAATGAATCTCTACCAAAATTCTTAAGAGCTATATTTGAAAGAATAAATCAATTTTTAAGATGGGCTTATGGGGGACTTACAAGACAAGACATGACTCGTCCACGGGACATTCCTAAGTTAAGACAAATGTTTGATG
>Ga0181344_1000220_pt1 | contig 24199 bp, 36 predicted proteins | sample Su13VDMLBDD_FD_130098 | JGI IMG/M metagenome (GOLD analysis project Ga0181344, IMG submission 130098) | Freshwater viral communities from Lake Michigan, USA - Su13.VD.MLB.D.D | ecosystem: Environmental > Aquatic > Freshwater > Lake | place: USA: Michigan | collected 2013-07-15
GAGCAGAACACCGCCGACAAGGCGTCGGCGTCCGAGACGGTTGCCGCACTCAACAAGAAACTGGACGAGGCGGCGGTGCGCATCCAGAAACTGAAGGCGGACGTGCGCGACCAGCGCAGCGCGGTTCGCGACGTGCTCGACGTCGTCGCCGAGACCGAGGACAAGGTTGATCGGGTCGCCAACTGGGCATACGCCATCGGTCGCAACGAGGGTCTGGTTGCCGGACAGGTTGCAGGGGCGCAGGCTGTCCAGCGTCCGTACCGCAAGCGCATCGAGATCCTTGAGGCGCGCGTGCAGCAGGCGAAGGCGAACCTTCGGCTTGCCGAGCAGCGCATCAAGCAGGACGCAAGAACAGCCCAGCGCGCGATCGACTTCGCTCACCGTATCGGAATGCACCACGGTCAGATTCAGGGCATGATGATTGCCCGGGTGCCGCTGCTGAAGAAGATGGCGGCTCGCGAGGCGTCCATGCAGCGGCAGATGACCGCCATCCGGACGATGCTGGACAAGTCGCGCGACGCGATCGCCGTCCAGCGCGCTGCACGCCGGATCGCATACGAGGCGGCGCAGATGCTGCCGACCAAGTTGCGAGGCCCACTTGCCTCGCGGATCGCGAAAGCAGACACGATCGCGAAGGCAAGCCGCGTCGCCATCGAGGCGACCAAGATCGCAGCCAACGAGGAAGTCCGGCAGCAGTTGCGGATCATCTCGGCACTGCGCAAGCGCATGAACAAGCGCGGGATGCGGTCGGACGTCCGCCAGCAGATCGAGACGCTGCTGGAGAACGCCGACTCCGCGCTGCGCGAGGCGAACCGCAGGCGCATCTACGCCAGCGTGCAGGACGTGAAGGACAGGCTCGGTCGCCCGTCCGGAAGCACCGTCATCAACGCCGTGCGGATCTACCAGCAGGTCGCTGCTGCCGCGAACGACGTCGATGCCGCGCTGCTGCTGTACGAGAACGACCACAACTCGTACCTGTCCGCGCAGGCTGCGCGCGTCGCACGCTACGAAGACCTCAAGACGCGGCTCCTGCAGAACCTCGCTGGTCGTCCGACGCTGGCTGCTCGCGAGCGCGCCGACCAGCCCCCGGTGCAGTCGCTGGCGAAGCGGATCAGCCTCGCGAACTCCGACATCTACACCCTGATGGTCGAGACCGAGGGCACGATGCAGGGCGTGATCAACGAGATGCTCGTCGCTGCGCAGGACGGCAAGGGAGAGGCTGCGCTGGAGCACGCATCGATCCTCTCGTCGCTGAACACGGCGATGATGGCTGCCGGGTACAACGGGATCGAGGACTACGCGATCCGGAACGGGCTGTTCGGTTCGTCCACCGCAGAGACCATCACCGTCACGCTCGGCGGATCGCCGCGCGTCCTGCCCGTCGGCGTCGTGATGTCGATCGCCGCCATGGACGACGAGACGCTCGACCTGTTCGTGCCTCCCGCGACGCCCGGTGCCGCCCAGCAGGGGCTGCAGTTCGCCGGGGCGGAGACCACGCTGACGGTCTACCCGACCGACGCGGAGATCCGTGCCCTGCGTGCCGCGCTCACGCCCGGGCAGCGTGCGCTGATCGACGAGATGAAGTTGGTGCTGGAGACGAAGATCCGCGACCGTGCCATGGAGGCGGTGTTCCTCGTCGAGGGCGACCAGCCTCCGGTGGTGCCGAACTACTGGCCTCGCGTGCGCAACATGGACGAGTTCCAAGGCGAGAACAAGTCGGTGCTGTCGGCGCACGGCACGCTCGTGCGCAGCGCGCTGACGTCCGTCGGGTTCGCGTCTGCCCGTGAGGGCGGTCGCCAGCCGCTGGTCTACCGTGATGCGTTCCAGACGTGGGAGCGGCACGTCACCGTCGCGCTGGACATGATCCACATGGCGCAGCCCTATCGGGATGCCTCGACCGTGCTGACCGACCCGCGCGTGGTCGAGCGGATCGACAAGCAGCACGGCAAGGGAACTGCCGAAGCGATGCTGGCGATCTTCAGCAACGGCGTCGGGGCGACCGCGCGCAGTTCGGCGAACTTCATCGATCGCCTGACCGACAACGTCACTGGCGCAGTGCTGTCCCTGTCCCCGCGCACGGCAGCCAAGGTCGTCGTCGGCGGACAGATCCGACTGGCGAGCGAGATCCCGGGAGCGTACCTCGTGCAGGGTCTGGCGAGGTCGCACGCCCTGCTGGCTGCGCCTCGCTCGGCATGGACGGCGCGCGTCGAGGAGGTGCACGCCTACAGCGGGTACTTCAGCCGTCGGCACCAGATGCAGATGCGGTCGATCGTGTCCGGCACGCTGTCCAGCGGCGACCGGGTCAAGGTGATGACTGCCGCTCGCGGGTTCGCCCGGTCGGTCGCCGCTGCCGGACAGGCTGCTGCCGCGAAGCAGATCACCGACAGCCTGAACGCCATGGGCGACGCCGTTGACGCTGGCAACATGACGCTGATCGCGCTGGTGGACATGCTCCGCCTGATGGACGAGCAGATCATGCTCACCGCCGTCGAGTCCCGCGTCGTGGAGGTTCGCGACGAGGGCATGACGGGCGACGCGGCGTTCCGCGAGGCGGTCAAGCGTGCCGAGCGCGACTTCCGCCTGACGCAGAACGCGAGCGACGAGTTCGACGAGACGGTGTTCGTCGCGAGCAACCGCGTCAAGGGCGCGGCGAAGTCGTGGCGTCAGTTCTTCCCGTTCTCCAGCGACCCGCTGAAGGCGCGCAACCAGATCCGGCGCGCGTGGGTGACCGGACAGCGTCGCATCGGGACGACCGTCGCGATCGCTGGCAACACTGCCAGCAGTGCCATCATCGGTGCGGCATCGACGATGACGGTGCTCTACGTCGCGAAGACCGTTGCGTCGCTGCTGGGCGGTGCGGACGAGCCGGACGACGAGGAGGACAAGGCGTTCAAGGAGGCGACGAAGAACATCCCGGCGGCGGTCGCTGCGGAACTGGTCGGCTCGACGTTCGGCTACGTCGGACAGGCGTTCTCATCGATCCTGCAGGCGTACATCTACGGTCGCGCGGCAGGTCAGTTGCTGATGGCACGACCGCTGGATCAGGCTCGCCGCGAGGCGACGAGCGACGGAGCGTGGTACGAGAACGCGCTGCCTGCGATTCTCGCGCTCGCCCAGTTGCGCGGCGTTCCCCTGTATCAGATGTACAGGTTCGTCGAGGCGCAGATTCCGGAAGGCAAGCCGTCGCCAGCCGAGCGGATGCAGGAGCAGAAGGACAAGTTGCGCGATCGGTACACGCCGGAGGCAATCCGCAAGCGCATCATCGACAACGCGAGGCGCAAGGCGGCTGGGCAGATCAGGCTGCCCTGACTCCCGCCGCTCCGCTGCGCTGCGCCTACGGCTCCGCTTCGCGGCGGTGTCACGTCGATGGTAATTCGACAGACGCACCGCACCCATATGGGCGGAGTCGGCAGGTCAGGAACGCAGTGGGTTTCGGCACGCGGAGCGGCAGGGCGGCTGGGCTGTTTCCAGTTCAACTGGTGAGTGCAGGAACACCATGACCCCGCGAGAGGTCACGGGATTCAGCCCAGCCGGAGCCGCGCGAGGTTTCCCATTGCCCACAAGTCGCACCATTTCGCTGGGTGGTACCAGCCGCCTCGCTGTGGGACGAGCGCGCCCTTTCGGGCGGCGTGCGCTAGGGTCAGATCGCACGTCTTGAACCACTTTCCACCTACCGTGCCGTGGAAAACCTGCACCAGTCTTGACCCGCAGGTCACAGTGCGCTAGACTGGGAGCGCAAGCGTTGACAAGTCCAGTCACGATGGTATCTCCAGTACCGTCGAAACGCAAGCGGCATTGGGGGGCGGATTCGTCAGGGTCTCCGCCCCCCACCTCCCCGCCAGTCCATCCACTCCGCCCCCGGAAGCAACACCCGCTGACTCGCGTCGCGGGTGTTGTTGTAGAAAAATCTGAAGTTGCCCATTGACACGGTCGATAGTGTCGATACGATTCCTGTACGCCTCGCGACGTGCGCGGCGGATCCTGACCCTGACACTGGAGACGACATGCAAATCCTCACCGGGATTCCCGAGGCCGAGTACCACGGCTGGGACATGATGAGCGCGTCCGCGCTCAAGGTGCTCGACAAGAGCACGCCGCTGCACCTGACGGCGGAACGCGAGAACCGTACCGACACCCCGGCATTCCGTATCGGGCGCGCCCTGCACAGCCTGCTGCTGACGCCGCACGCCTACGAGCACGACTTCGTCACCGCTCCCGACATCGACCGCCGCACCAAGGCTGGCAAGGAACAGTGGGAGCAGTTTCAGGGACTCGCGGACGGTCGTACCGTCCTCACGCAGGAGGAGTCGAACCTCGTCGAGACCATGGGCAGGGCAGTGCGCGGATGCGTCACCGCCTCCCAGTTGCTCGACGCCTGCAGCGCGACCGAACTGACGCTGCGCGGAGACTGGGACGGCGTGCCGTGCAAGGCGCGGCTCGACGGCTGGATCGAGGATCACGGCACGATCATCGACATCAAGACCCACACGGGCGTGGCGACCGCGTCGGACTTCGCCCGGGCTGCGCACTCGTTCGGATACTGGACGCAGTTCGCGTTCTACCGGGAGATGATGCGCAAGGCTGGCAAGGAGGTCAGCAGCGTGATCCTCATCGTCGTCGAGAAGGGCGCGCCGCATGGCGTTCGCTGCGTTGCCATGCATCCCGAGCACCTCGACCTCGCCGCGACCCGCCTGCCTGAACTGGTCGATCTCTACCGCTACTACCAGCAGAACCCGACGCAGGGCTGGGTTGATACCGTGACCGAGATCCGCCTGCCGAACTGGGCATCGACTGACTTCCTCGCACCGACTGGAGCCTGACATGAACAAGTCCGAACAGATCAACGAACTCGCCGCTGCGCTCGCCAAGGCGCAGATGAAGATCCGCAACGCCGAACTCGACCGCGTGAACCCGCACTTCAAGAACCGCTACGCGACGCTCGGCAGCATCATCAACGCCGTGAAGATCCCGCTGGCGGAGCAGGGTCTCGCGACCATGCAGACCGTGCGCATGGACGGCACGACGGTCGTCGTCAGCACGATGATCACGCACTCGTCCGGGCAGTGGATCGAGGAGGCTGCCTCGTTCCCCCTGCCGGAACGCAGCACCGTCCAGCAGTTGGGCTCGTGCGTGACGTACCTGCGCAGGTACAGCCTGTCCGCCATCTGCGGGATCGTCGGCGACGAGGACGATGACGGCGAGAGCGACCGCGTCGAGCGCGCGCCGGAGCCGCGCCGCGAGCCGTTCAAGCCCACACAGGCGCGCGGTGCCGAGCCGCAGAAGTTTGCCAAGCCTGTCGAGAAGCCAGCCCCCAAGCAGCAGGACGTCGCTGCCGCGCCCGGGGAGTGGATCGAACTCGCCGTCCGGTACATCGACGAGGGCGTCGCCGGGAAGAATCAGGCACCCTACGTCAAGTTGAAGGACAGCAACGGCGACAACTACTTCGTGTGGGACGTTGCCCTGCACGGCGTCGCTCGCGCGTCCAAGGGCGCGACGATCTGGGTGATCACCGAGCCGTCCAAGCAGGCTGGCGCGCCGCCGCGCGTCGTGCAGATCCGCACGGCTCCGCCTGCCGAGCCGTCCCTCCTGCCGGAGGAGGACTTCGATGAGCAGGCGTGACCTCGCCGCAGACGGGACGCCTCCCCGGCAGACGCCGGGGCAGGCGACCCGCTGGGACACGCAGGACGCTGCATGGGAATCCATGCAGCCGCGCCTGAACACGATCAACCACCGGGTGCTGGCGGCGATCGTCGCCTCGCCCCGGACGTGCGACGAACTGGAGCAAGACCTCGCGCTCACGCACCAGACGTGCAGCGCGTCGGTCAACAACCTGATGCGGCGCGGTCTCATAGTCGCAGAGGGCTATCGCAAGACAAGATCGGGGCGGTCGGCGCGCGTGTGGCGCGCAGCCCAATCCGAGTTCCTATTCCCGATCGGACTGGAGAAGGCTCATGGACGAGCGTGATTTCGGAGACGAGCAGCCGGAGATGACGGAGCGCGAGCGTCGCGACCACGTCAACCGCGAGCACCCGCACAACGAGTGCGACTGCCGCAGGGACGACGACGCCTCGACGTGGTGCTGGATCCACAGGCAGATGTGGGAGGACGAGGGATGACCGACGACGTCAACAACCCCTACATGTACGCGCTGAACGCGGATCCACTTAAGCCTATGAGGGAAGCGCAGGCGCAGATCGCACGCCTCACCGCCGAGCGCGACGAGGCACGAGAGGCGATCGTCCGGCTCAACGCCGAGTGCACCCGGCTAGCCTGCCGGAACGCGGTGCTCGTGCTGGAACTCGACCGCGTCAACGCTGGCACCGTCCGGCTAAAGCAGGACATCGAGGCGTCGATCCGTCGCGCACTCTATGCGGGGGAGGGATGATCCATGGGGTACGACAACAGATACACGGTGATTCCGGATCCGACCGACGATCCGGTGCTGCAGCACAGGCTGCGCCTGCGGTCGGAGGAGCGCGAGGCACAGGCGCACGCCGCCGCTGCCGCGCTCGACGAGTGCCTGACCCTGCTGCTCTCTGCCCTGCGGCAGGCAGCCGACACGCCTCGCGGGATGCAGGCGCGCCGCGCGCGCAGGCTGGTGTCGAAGTTCGATAGTCTTCGCAGAGATGCGCTCGACGGCAAGTCACCCTGCTCGCCGAAGCACACGCTGGAGAATCTAGATGAAACACTGGAAAGTACAGATCGATTGGTTCGATGACGGGAAGCGCGTAATGTCCGCAGAGACGGACACCGATGTCGTCGAAGGCGACACGGCGTTCGACGCACTCAAGATGCTCGCCGATATCTGCACGACCGCAGGCACCGCCGGATCGACCGTGCTCCGGCGCGACGGGCGCAGTTGGGACAGGCGCACGACGCACGTCTGCCTGACCTGCGACAAGCGGAGCCGATCGATCACGATCGACCAGCGCGCGGACGTCACCGACGAGGAGGCAATGCTGTGGTCGAACCAAATGGTGGACTGGATTCTCGCAGCCGAGACGACGGAACTGCTAGAAGCCTGACCATCACCCTCCCGCCGCCGACCATGCCCGGTGCCAACTCCCGCTCCCACTGGCGGGTTCGGCACAAGGCTGCGCGACACGACCGCTACGTTGCGGCGACGCTCGCGCTGGCGGAGATGCGGAAGTCCGCATCGTGGGAGCCGATCCGTCGGGCGACCGTGTCCGTGAAGTGGCACGGACGCGGTTGCCTGCCGGACGTTGACAACATCGGCGGTCGGACGAAGGCGTTTCTCGACGGGCTGACCGACGCAAGAGTTTGGACTGATGACCGTGCCGTCGCATCGATCGAGTTCGCGGTCGAGCGAGTGAAGAAGCCAACCCAGCCGCACGTCGTGCTGCTGATCAAGGAGTTGCCTGATGTGCCTGTACCCTGAACTGTCCTCATCGACCGCGCACCGTCGCGGCTGCCGCTGCACCAAGTGCAACGACTGGAACACCGCCAAGCAGAAGGGCGTGATCGAGCGCGCCCGGGCACGGGCGACTGGCGGCAAGGGCTGCCAGTTCCCGACGCACAAGGCGAGCACGTCGTACCAGTACGGGTGCCGATGCCGCCGCTGCAAGCGCGCGAACACCGTGCGGTGCAGGATCTACCGGAAATGACAAAGCCCCCGGCTCTCGCCGGGGGCTCGTTCACTTGGCTGCGTTCACCGTCACCGACTCGCCTGCGACGTAGAACGTGTACGTCTTGGGCGGTGCTGGCGGGGGCGGCGGCTGCACCACCACCACTGGTTCCTCGATCGGCTCCATGGCTGCGCACCGGGCGTTGCACCGGACGCCGGAGTTCGGCAGGCTGACCGGATTCCACGGCGGGTTCACCCCGGGGAACCGATCCCAGCCCTGCCCGTACCAGCCGCTCCCGTTGTTCCACGCAACCCCGCCGCTCCACAGGTAGGCGTCGCCGAACTGCACCAGCATGTCTGCCCGTGCGGTCGAGGCGAGCGCGAGGATTCCGATCAGGCTAGCGGACTTCATCGCTCCACCCCCTCGCACTGGGACAGCAGGAGGTGCAGCGCAGCAAGGCTGATCCGTTGCTGTCCGGTGGCGACGAGCGAGAGGTACGCCGGACTCAACCCGGTCGCCTTCGCCAGTTGCCGGAGGCTGCGCCCACGGGCGGCAAGTTTGATCGCGACGCTTCCGGATGCCTCCAGTGCCTGCTGGGTGTACGCATCGTGCGAGAACAGTTTGGCGACCGTGTGTCCCAGTTGCCGGGTGGCAAGCGGTGCGGACTTGGACAGGATCACGGGTCGCTGCTTCCAGTGGTTGCGCTTCACGAGGCTGCCTCCGTGCGGTCTTGGATGTTGCGGACGGAACTGGCAAGCGACAGGGCATGGTGCACGGCGGCGTGCAGGCTGACGGTCACGCCCGGGAGCGTCTCCTGCTGCAGGCTGTCCCGGTACCGGGTCAGCAGGTCGAACGTGACCATCGGCAAAGGAACCTGCTTGCGTTCGGTGTGAATGCTGAATTGCTTCGACTTCATAGGGTGACCTCCGTGTCAGAGTGTGCGGCGAGGAACGCAGCCTCCGCAGCCTCGTACACATCGGCTACGGCGCAGTACCCCGCCTCGTTGTCGGGGTCTGCCTTGAACAGGTCGAACGCGGCGCGCACGAGGTCGCGCGCCTGCGGGGAATCGAGCCGCTCCGCCAGTTGCACTGGCGTGAGGCGGGGGTAGGCAGCGCGCCACTGGGCGATCGTCCGGGTCACGCTGCACCTCCCGTCGTGCAGTCGGGGACGAGCGTCCTCTCGCGACCCGGGCAGGGCACCGAGAGTTCGGCACGAGCAGCCTGCTCGTCGTCCGTCCCGGCGTAGTAGAAGATGGCGTCGTCGTTGTCGCACTCGCAGGCGGGGTCGTCGCCCAGCCCGATGAGCACGTCGTTGGTCTCGCCGTCGTCGTCCCAGCGGATCGTCGCGGCGAAGGTGCGGGTGGTATTGCAGGTCTTGCACATGGTCAGGGTCTCCTTGGGTGAGAGTATACAGCAGGTCTACAGGAAGTCAATCGGCAGAATCGGAAGTCGCGCCACAGAATTCGCAGCGTGCGCAGACTCCGATAGGGTGAACAGGATTTCCGAATCCATCCATGGCGTCGAGCGGGATGCCGTGCTCGTCGAGGCGCGCGGCGGTCGCTCGCTGCCCGGGCTGGGGTGCTGGTCGCAGGATGCGCCCGTCCCCCCTGCACTGGCGCGCGCAGGGGGGACAGGCGTCGAGCCCGTTGATCCGGTATCCGGCAGGGCTAGCGGAGGTCACTGGTCGTCCCCCTCGTCGCCCTCTTCGATGACCTCGCGGGTCAGGTTGTCGAGGCGTTCGCCGTCGGTCGAGTCGTCGGACGTGTCCCTCATGCGGGACAGGATCTCGTCGGTCTCGGCGGCGGTCGGCGTGCGGATACCAGTCCAGTCTGCCGCGTAGTGCACGTCCTCTGCAGTCCACAGGGTGTAGGCGCACGGCTCGTCGGCGTCGTACTGGGTCTGCAGAATCCGGATCAGCGCGCCGATCGAGAGGGCGTTCTTTGCGACAGGCTTGTCGGACTTGTTGGTCTTCTTGGATGGCATGGTCAGGGTCTCCGTTGGGGGTGCGATCAGTAGCGGTCGTTGGATGCGGGGCGGGTGACGGACTGCAGGTGCGCGACGACTGCGGCGCGCGTGACCTTGGTCACGATCTCGTCGAGGCGACGGGCGGAAGCGGGACGCTTGCCGTCGCAGACCGCCTCGCCGTAGCGCAGCACGTTGCGCAAGGTCTTCTCCTCCAGCGCGGACAGGTTGGCGAACCAGACGATGCTGTCGATGCCATCGCTGTACCAAGCCTTCAGGGCGAGGCGTTCGCGCCACTTACCGTGATCGATCGCGTTCCAGCCGCCGTTGTTGTAGACCTCGTAGTAGATCTTGGAAATCCAGCGGATTGCCTCGCCAGCAGGCGTCGGGGCTTCGCCGCTCACCGGAACCAGCGCGCGGAACAGGCATTCGTGCATGTCCTGCAGTTCGCCCGTCTTGTTCCAGTAAGTGGGCTCGTACTTCTTGACAGGCTTGTCGGTCTTCATGGTCAGGGTCTCCAGTGTCAGGGGTGAATGCGTGCCACCGTGGCAAGCCCAAGCCCCCCGGCGTGAGCCGGGAGGCGAGGGCGAGTCACCGTCAGGCGTGCTGCGCCGCGACCTTCCACACTTCGGCGGTGTCGTCGGCGACCGTGCCGTTCCACGCGGCGAACCGCCGGACGCCCACGTCCTTGGCGCGGACGCTGTAGTCCGACCGGACGTGCTGGATCCAGTTGGTCGCGGCGTTGGCGGCGACCCACAGGTTCGCGCCGAACCGCTGCGACTCCACGTCGAACGTCTTCGCCATGTGCGCCAGCCCAGCGACCGCCTGCTCCCGGCTCCGCTCTTCCCAGCCGTTGGCGGGCTTGGCGGGGATCTCGCCGTCGAGCCGCTGGATGACCTCGACCCACAGATCCTGCACCTGCGCGCGGGTCATCGGGCGAGCGGCGAGCGACGCCGCGAACTGGCGTCCGGTCTCGATCGACTTGAACCACTGGTTGATCGTGGTCTTCAGCGTCTCGACCCGCTCGTTGATCCCGCTGGTGTGGCGGAACGAGATCACGTCCCGCGCCTGCCCCAGTGCCATGCGGTAGGTGTTCGCGCACACGACGCGGACGCCCGTGCCGAACGCCTTCAGCGACTCGCCGCCGTCGTGCCCGTTGGTGAGCATGAGGTAGGGGTTGGTGATATCGCCGCGCGCGCCGATCTCGATCGACGGTGCCTGCACGGGGAACCACACGCGCTGACCGCCACGGATCGACCCGGCGGACTCGATCTTGACGCCCTCGTCGGACGCCGAGTCGCGCAGTGCCCACGCCAGTTCGGCGAGCGTCTGGTTCTGCACCGGGCAGTAGTCGCGACCGACCACGCCCAGCACACTCTTGTCGTCGGAGCGGACGAGGATCTTGGAGCGGTCGGTCGAGACGCGGAACTCGTGCGACTCGCCGGGGTTGTACACGCCGACGAGGTGCGCCGACTCCTCGACCTGCCACTCCAAGTTGGCGAGCCGCAGCGCGGCGAACGGGTTCGGGGCGGACTCGACCACCGTGCCCAGCCCGTGCCACGCGGCGTGGCGAGCGAGGACGAGACCATCGTTGGTGCGGATTTCGTGTGCCATGTGTCAGTGTCTCCGTGTCAGTGGTTGCAAGCGAATCGGATCACGCGATCCGATGTGAGTACAGTACCAAGTATCGACCAAAGGTCAACCACAAATCTAGCAGATTTAGCAGATTGTTGTAAAGCCCTGTCGAAACTTGGGTTGCGCAGTCCAGTGCCGCGCATCCCGCCCCCGGCTGGTGCCGGGAGCAGGTGCGGGGCACGGGTCAGGCGGTGCGGCTGCACTCGTTGCACAGTCCGAACGATCCATGCTCGGCGTCGCCGTGGATCTCGCCCTCCGCGACCGGGAACGCGCGGTCACATTGGTCGCACACGGCGGTGTCCGGCTCCTCGTTGGTGGTGACCGGGTGCTCGACGGTCGCGCGACCGTGCCGGAACCCGTCGAGGTAGGCGTCGAGGTACGCCACCATGGCTGCGCCCTTGCGGACGGTGACCGGACGCCACGTCATCCGGTTGTCGGTGCCAGTGAGCAGGATCTCCAAGATGTACGCGCCGCTGGAGCGGCGCGCCTGCATCCAGCCCTCGCCGAAGGGCACCGCCCTCGTGGCGTTGTTGATGCGGAGCACGGCGTAGGAAACGTCGAGAACGGTAGTGCGGGTCTTCATGGTCAGGGTCTCCAAGTTGGGGGTGAATCAGGCGGCGTCATCGTTCAGGAATCGGGGGGCAGCACCGATCTTCAATTCGCACTTGCGGATCCGGTAGCGCAGCGACTCGACGTGCTCCACGCTGGACGTGCCAACGTCCTCCAGCACGCCGACCAGCGCGGCAGCCTCGTGCAGCAGCACGTCGCAGAAGTAGGCGTCGCGCGCGGTCTTGATCTCGCGGTTGAGGATGTGGTCGAGGCGTGCGCCGATCTCGCCACGCAGGATTTCGTTCACGGACTTGTGAAAGATCGCGTTCGTCTTCATGGTCAGGGTCTCCGTTCAGGGGTTGGAATGGCGTCCAGTGACGCGCCCAGCCCCCCCCGTTGCCGGGGGGGTGAGGGCGTTCCACGGGTCAGGCGGTGACCGGGAGCGCGCCCGCCTCCTCACGGAAGCGCGCCTGCTGGGAGTAGTTGAAGTTGCGTTCGATCGAGTCGAACACCGACTTCAGCCACGCCTTGCGGGTCTTGGTGGACACGTTCGTCCGCAGCCCGACCATCGGGCGGATCTCGTCGCGGGTGTAGAACGACCCGTCGTGATCCTTGCGCAGCACCCCCCGGTCGATGCTGATCAGGAAGTTGAGCCGCCACACGACCTCGTCGAGGTTCTTGGCGGTCAGGTCGCCGATGTCGATCGCCATCGTGCTCCAGATCATGCCCTCCGCGAACGTCGTGAGGGTGCGGTCGTCGCCCTCGCCCTTGAAGCAGGCGGCGGGGTCGCAGCGGGTCAGGTCGAAATTCAGGCTCATGTGCAGGGTCTCCGAAAGAGGTTGGAAAGCACGTCCAGTGACGCGCATCCGGCACCCCCAGCAGGGGTGCACGGTGCGGGGCACGGGTCAGGCGGTCGTCTTGGAGCGGTGCAGGTGCTGGCGGCGACGGGCGAGCGCGCGGTCGCGCTGGACGCGCATGGCAGCCGCGACGCGGCTGTAGTCGGTGGCGGTCAGGTATTCAGCCATGAACAGCGCGTCGAGCACCGCGTTCGCCACGGCGAGGTGCTTGTCGAGGGACGCGACCGTCGGGCGGAGCGGTGTCCGGTAAGCAGGCATCCACGCGCAGCGCAAGTTGCGTTCGGACTGGTCAAGGGTGCGCAGCAACTTGTGCACGAGCACGTCGCTGGGTCGGTCGATGAGCAGGATCGATTCGGGCTTGATCAGGTCAGACATTGCAGGGTCTCCGAAAGAGGTTGAAGGCACGTCCAGTGACGCGCACTAGCCCCCCTCGCGGGGGGTAGGTGCGGGGCACGGGTCAGACGGACAGGGCAGGGAGCAGGGCGCGGATCCGCTCGCGGTGCTGCAGCGGGAAGGGGACGAACTCGCAGCCGTCCCATTCGGCGGCGTGCCGGATCGCGTTCCGGATCGCGTTCGCGCGCAGTTCCGCGCAGTCGTCCGGGTTGGTGCCGCCGAACAGACCGAACAGGTGCTCGCAGGGCACGCATCCGGTCACGTCCTGCGAATCGATCTCCGCCGACTCGACGGCGCAGGCGACCGACAGCGTCGCGGTGTAGGTCACGTCGGCGTACCGCTTGCCGACCTCCGTCGTGCGGTGGATCTGCAGCGTCACGTTGCGCAGGGCAATGTGCCGCGTCTCCTCGCAGTCGGGCAGGCGCAGGGCAGCGGACTGGCTGACGGTCTCGACGATCGTGGTCGAGCGGCTGGGCTTGATCAGGTGCATCATGGTCAGGGTCTCCAAGGGGTCAGAGGCGAGCGGAACGGACGTGGAAGGCGACCGCATTCACGACGAACGCGGTCAGGATCAGGGCGAGGCTGGCGAACACGCCAGCGAGCAGCAGGTCGTACATGGTCAGGGTCTCCGTCAGAGGCGAGCCCACAGCACGCGCTGCAGGCGAATGCCGCGCAGACGGATCTCTCCGGCTGGCGGCGGGGTTGGTTCGTGCTCCCTGTGTCCGCAGACGTTCGGTCTGCTGGGGAGCGCGTCCTCACTTGTCAAAGATCACCGACGGGGGAAGTATTGCAGGTGATCGACCATCGGTCAACCATTGGTCTACAACATTCTCGATAGATTTGGCGAAAGTGCGAAAAGCCAACTAGGAAACGCGAAAAGATTTTTTGTCCTGCGCGGTTTGCAGGTAGAAAGCAGGCATGGAGCAGAGCGACGACTGGCTGGCGGACTTCGTGCCGAAATTCACGAAGTCTGCGGAGCGGAAGCAAGTGTGGCTGCGAGCGTGGGTTGAGGGCGCAGGCTGGCGCGGCGCGTGCGCGGCTGCAGGCGTGGCGGAGAGCACGCCAGCAGGCTGGGCGCGGAGCGACCCGGCGTTCGCGGCGGCGCGCGCGGCGGCGGAGCAGGTCGCGGCGGAGCGGCACGAGGATGCACTGGACGCGATCGCGTCCGGCGCGGTGCAGGGCTCGCAGGTGCAGTTGAACGCGATCGCCCTGCGGCTGCGCGCCTTGAAGCCCGGGCGGTACCGGGACGGGGCGACGAAGGTCGAGGTGTCCGGCGCGCTGCGGGTCGAGGACGGGAACGCGACGCGCGCGCTGGAACTGCTGGAGAGGTTCGCTGCGGCTGCGCGACTTCGCGCTGCGCAGGCGGAAAGTCCGCTCGCCCTGCCGGAGTCGTCCGATGGGTGAGCCGCAGAGATGGGCGGATGGACGGGGTCGCCCGAAGGGCGCGACCGCCAAGTGGCTGCGCGCCCGGGCGGAGGCGAGGCGAGCAGGCGGCGAGGCGTGGGCGGCGTGGCAGGCGGCGCACCCGGGCGGCGTGCCCACCCCGGCGGAGCGCGCGGCGGCGACCAAGGCGCGGCGGCGGCGGGGCAGGGGGCGGGGGGGCAAGGCGGCGGGGGCGGGGGGGGCGCCCGCGTCCGGATCCCCCGGGGGCGCCGCGCCGTCGGAGTCCCACCCCCCTCTGCGTCACGGTGCCCCCGTTTCCCCCAGTACGGATCCCCTATGCCTCCCTTCTTGGCCTGCGGACACGGCTGATGTGATGGCCTTGCGGGAGTTTGTGGTCAGGGGCGCGAGCGAGAGCGAGCGCGCGGATCTGTACGCCCTGTTCAAGTCGGATCCTGCTGCGTGGCTTGCACTTACGGCGTGGACGTACCGGGTCAAGCAGGTGGGGGAGGACGGGCGCGAGAAGCCTGTGGAGATTCCGGACGTTCCGTTCATTCCGTGGCCTGTGCAGATTGGGGCGATGCGGAGGTTGGTGTCGTGTGTGCGGGACGGGCGGGACGCGGTGATCCGGAAGAGTCGTGACATGGGTGCGTCGTGGGTGGTTCTTGGGTTGGCGGTGCATGGGTGGTTGTTCCATGGGTGGCAGAGTCTGTTGGTGAGCCGCGTGGAGGACAACGTGGATCGGACGGGCGACCCGGACAGCCTGTTCTGGAAGGTGGACTATTTGCTGGCGAGCCAGCCCGGGTGGCTGTTGCCGTGCACGCTTTCGGAAATGCGCAAGGGTGGTGCGTACAGGCAGCACATGGTGTTGCGGCACCCGGTGAGTGGGGCGACGATTGCTGGTCAGGCGAGCGGCGCGCACATTGGTCGTGGTGGACGCCGGACGTTCGTGCTGTTCGACGAGTTCGCTGCTCTGGAGGACGACGAGGCAGCGTGGCGTTCGGCGTCGGACACGACGTCATGCCGGATCGCGGTGAGCACGCCGATCGGGTACGGGACGCGGTACGACAAGTTGGTGTCGGAGGCTCGCGGGACTGGGAACCCCGAGTTGATCGAGATGCTGTACTACCAGCACCCGGAGAAGGCGAACGGCGCGGAGACGCGGGTGGACTTCGACGGGAGCGTAACAGGGGTCAGCGGAGGGACTTACGTCTGGACGCCATGGCTTGGCGACCAGTTGCGCAAGCGTGACAAGATCGATCTGGCGCAGAACGTGTTCGCGGAGGCGATGGGTGCGGGGGCTGCGTTCTTCCCCAGCGTGTCGATCACGAGTCACAGGCGGGAGTTTGGTCGGGAGCCTCGTCGTGCGAACTGGGTGAGGGGTCGGTGGGTGGACAGTCCGACGGGTCGGTGGCGGTTGTGGGGGGAGCCGGACGTGGGGTCGTACTCGGTCGGGATGGATCCGGCGTATGGAACGGGGAACCACGCGAGTGCGGTGGCGGTTCTGGATGCGTCGGATCGTCGGCTGGTGGCGATGATGGTGGACGCGAACATCACGCCTGCGGACTTGGCTGCGGAGGTTGCGGACGTGTGCAGGGGTGCGTTCCGGGAGGCGGTGGTGGCGTGGGAGGTGAACGGCCCGGGTCAGAGCCTGCAGCGGGACTTTGAGGCGCAGCGGTTCAATCGGGTGTGGAAGCCTCGCAAGGAGGGGAAGACGACGCACGGGATCGTGGACAGGGTGGGGTGGGTGTCGAGCGAGCAGAGCAAGCGGCTGCTGCTCGGCAACCTGTCGAGGGCTGTTCAGCAGGGGGAGATGGTGATTCCCTGCACGGGGACGCTGGACGAGATGCTGGCGTATGTGCTGGACGGGAACGGTCGGGTGATCCCGGGTCGGCTGCGGGACGAGAGCACGGGTGCGCGGGAGAACCACGGCGACAGGGTGATTGCGCTTGCATTGGCGTGGATGGCCTTGGATGATGCACCTGTTCCCGGTATGGAGCAGGTGGATTACTCTCCCGGGACGGCGGGTGACCTGCTCCGGCACTGGGAGGTATTCCGATGATCGCGAACGCTGACAGGGTTCGGAACTACTGCGAGGAGCACGAGATCGAGGCGCTGTTCGCCGACGGTCTGGACGATGCCGTGATCGGGCTGACTCGCGACCTGTCGAGCGGCGCGTACCGCGTGGTGTATGACACGGCTCGCGTGGTGCACGTCCTGATGAACGACCACGGGATGGACTACGACGAGGCGGTGGAGCACTTGGAGCACAACATCGTGGGCGCGTTCATGGGTGACAACACGCCCGTGTGGTCGTTCCTCCCGGAGGAAGGCGAGTAATGGCGAAGAGGAAGCAGGGGCCGAGCCTCGCGGTCGGCAGGGGCGAGAAGTTGCCCGTGTCGCAGGGAGCGGGTCTGACGGCCAAGGGTCGGGCGAAGTACAACCGCGCGACCGGGAGCAAGTTGCAGGCTCCGACGAAGGACAAGAACGATCCCCGCCACAAGTCCTTCTGCGCGCGCAGTCGGTCGTGGAAGGGTGAGCGCGGCATGGCTGCGCGGAAGCGATGGGGGTGCTGACGTGGCGAAGAACTCGCTGGTCGGGAACATCAACAAGCGTCGCAAACTTGGGATCTCGCGCCCCAAGTCCAAGTCAACCGTCAGCGCGAAGTCCTACGCCGCCATGAAGAGCGGCTGGAAGAAGGGTTAGTCATGCCGAAGGTCGGAAACAAGTCGTTCCCCTACACGAAGATGGGCAAGATGCAGGCTGCTGCCGCCGCGAAGAAGTCCGGCAAGCCGATGAAGAAGGCGAAGAAGAAGTAATGCCCTTCAAGTCGAAGGCCCAGCAGGGCTACATGTTCGCGCAGCACCCGCGAGTCGCGAAGGAGATGGCTTCCAAGACGAAGTCCATGAAGAGCCTTCCCGCCCGTGCGAAGAAGACGGCCAAGAAGGCCGGACGGAAGGGTCGCTGATGTTCATCAAGATCCGCAGCACGCACTTCCCGATCGACTCGATCGACCAGATCGACGACATCGGCGGTCGGGTGCGGGTCACGATCTCGACTGGGATCAAGATCGACCTTGACCCGATCGAGGCGGAGAAGGTGATGCGTCAGGTCGAGTCGATGAACGTCGCTCGCCTGCAGCCGGAGACGCCTCCGTCTGCGGTGATCCTCGCGCGGGTGTCCGCGCTTGAGGCACGGGTGATGTCCCTGCAGGCGTCGCTGCTCGCGCTGGAGGCGACGCGCGCCAAGCCGAAGGTGAAGTCCAATGCTTGATTTCTCCAACATCTCCAAGATCCGCGACGAGATCGACCGCGCGGAGTACTTCCGCGACGTGCATCTCCAGACCCCGAAGGAACTGCGCGAGTGGTTCTGCGGTCAGGGCTACCGCGACGGGTACGGGGTCGATCACCCCGAGAACGCGGTGCACTCGTACATCAGCATGGTGCTGCCGCGCATCATCCACGACAACCCGAAGGTCAGGGTGACGAGCGCGCGACCGCAGGTGCAGCGCACCGCGTGCGTCGCGATGAAGGCCGCGCTGAACCGCTGGTCGAAGATGACTCGCCTGCGCGGGACGATCGAGCGGATCGCGACGGACATGCTGCTCGGCTGGGGCGTGGCGCTGACGGTGAACGAGCCGAAGGGCGCGGAGCGCAAGTGGGACGCCGACGGCCCCTACCTTCCCCGCGTCTACCGCATCGATCCTGCGCGATTCATCATCGATCCTGCGGCGATGCACTGGGAAGAGGCGCGCTTCTTCGGGCATGTCTGGGTCGGCGACAAGGAGGATCTGCTCCGCCGTGCCGAACTCGACGAGACGTGGAACAAGGAGGCGATCGAGGGTCTTGCGACCAACAACGGCGTGGACGAGTTGCGCGACAGCCGCGACATCCCGGAACGCTACGAACTCGCGATCTACGAAATCTGGGTTCCGGAACTGGATCCCATGGCTGCGGAACTGATCGACGAGGTGACGGACTCGGCGCTGTTCAACGGCACGATCTACACGATCGCCAAGTATCAGGGCGGGTCTGACAACTGCCAGTGCGAGTTCATCCGCAAGCCGCTGCCATACTACGGGCCTTCGACTGGCCCGTACACGGTGTTCGGGGCGTTCAGCGTCCCGAACGACCCCTATCCGCTTTCCCCGATCGTCGCCTGCCGCGACCAGATCGAGTACTGCAACGACATGGCGAAGAGCCAGCAGGAGAACCAGAAGCGGTACAAGCGGATTCTGGTCGGCGACGCCAAGAACCCCAAGTTCCTGCAGGACGTCGTGAACGCCCCCGACATGTATGTCTTTGCGGAGGCAGGACTTGACGCTCGCAGCCTGCAGCCCGTCGAGGTCGGCGGCTCGACGAACCAGCACATCCAGTCGGTCGAGACCGCCAAGGAGCGGCTGGACAGGGCGCTCGGCATGTCCGACGCCATGCGCGGCAACATTGCCGGGTCGGCGAGCGCGACGGAGGTCGCGGTGGCGGAGTCCGCCAGCACCATGCGGATTGCCCACCTGAAGCGTGCGTTTCAGGACAGCATGGATCTCGTGCTGCGGAACGTGGGCTGGTACATGTTCCATGACGGTCGCGTGACGCTCCCTGTCGGAGGGGAGGACACCGCCGCCATGGGACTGATCGATCCCGTCTTCGTCGGCGGGTTGAAGGTGGGGGCGTGGGAGGACATGCAGATCGACGTGGACGCCTACAGCATGGAGCGGACGAGCGAGATGCTTGCCCAGCGCCGCGCCGTGGAGACGTTTCAGGTCGTCACGCAGGCCGCGCAGGCCATGCCCATGATGCCGTGGGTCAAGTGGAAGGATCTGCTGGGCTTCCTCGGGGACGCCCAGAACGTCCCGCAGATGTCGGAGTTCATCGACGACAGCCAGATGCAGCAGGTGCAGCAGTCCATGGCGGCTCCCCAGAATCCGCAAGGGGGGGGTGTTCCGCAAACGGCTGCGCAGCCGTCTCCTACTGGTGAGCCTCCCGCCGTCCCGCCGTCCGCGCAGGCGGCACTCCAGAGCGCGCGGAGCAGAATGTGATGCCGTCATACGACTTCGTCAACTCCGAAGGAACCATCGTCGAATGCGTTTTCGCCATGCGGGACGTCCCGGCGATCGGCTCGACGTATGAGCATCCGGAGTTCGGCACGATCGTTCGCGTCGCCTCGGCGTCGCAGATCAGCCCGAACTTTACCACTGGAACCTATCCCTACGTCAGCCATGCACTTCCGCGCAATCTGCCGGGAGTCAAGTGCGACGCCAAGGGGCATCCGATCATTCACAGCCGTCGCGAGGAACGCAACGTAGCGTCCCGGCACGGCTATGTACGAGCAGAGGACTGACATGGACAGCGACGCTGAACCCATCGTGCAGGCCGAGACTCCGTCCAGCGGGGCGGAGGAGCAGGTCAAGCAGGACAAGACGCAACCCATCGAGGCCGAGCAGGCTGAACCGATGGACGATGACGATCTTGTTCTGCAGCAACTGCTCGACGAGTTGTCCGCAGAGGAAGTTCCGGCATCCAACGAGGATTCGTCCTCGTCCGATCCGGAGCCAGTCTCGGAGACTCCCGCATTCGACCGTGATGCGGTCGCCAAGATCCTGAAGAGGGATGGCGTACCCGACGAGATCATCCGCACCGCGACGCCGGAGACCCTGTCCAAGTGGGCAGAGGCTGCTTCCAAGCGTCAGAAGGACGTTGACTCGTATGGCGGTCGTCTGAAGGAACTTGAGGCACGTCTCGCGAGCGCGCAGCCGGAAGCGGCGGTGCAGGCCAACACGCCTGCAGTCCCGCAAACCCCGGCGGATCCGTTCGCGCAGATGGCGGCGGTGTACGGCGAGGATCTCGTCGCTCCCGTCCGCGCAGCCTTCGTTTCCCAGCAGCAGCAGATGCAGGAGCAGATGCTGCTTGCGCAGGCCCGTGCTGCCGATTCCTCGCTGCGAGTCCAGTACGGAGCCAAGGCTCCGTCGTGGGACAGCGTCGTGGCGAAGATGTCGGAACTCGGGGCTGCAACGCCCGGTGGATATGCAAGCGTCGATGCACTCGCCGCTGCTGCCTATCAGGCGATCGTTGGATCGAAGCCGTCCACGTCCGTGAACCCGCGTGCCAACCAGCCGACCGCCCCGAAGGGTGGGCCTGCCCCGGTGAAGCCGCCTCCGCGCGACGAGGACGACGACATCCTTGACCAGATCATCTCTGGCGGCGGCACGCGCCTCCGCCCAGCAACCAGAAAGTAAGGAGGAAGGCACATGCCTTCGATTACCCAGTTCAATGACTTCATGCAGAGCACTGGCCCTGCGTACCTGAAGTCCGCCGATGCAGTCATCAACGAGGCCGTCAAGAACAACTACGTCCTCTCCCGTCTTCTCAAGGAGAAGGCCAGCGAGACTCTCGTTCAGGGCGGCACCACCGTCAAGGACGTGATCGTCTTCGACGACGCCTCGACCTACCAGAAGTACCAGCCCAACGACACGTTCACTTGGACGAACCCGCAGGTCACCGACACGCTGACCGCGCCGTGGCGTTTCTCGATGGACTACATGTCGTGGACGGATCAGGAAGTCGAACTCAACGACGGCGACGCCAAGGTCATGTACAAGCGTCTCAAGCGCGTCAAGGAGATGCGCATGTGGACTTCCATGCTGAACGGCATGGAGAACGACCTCTGGCAGTCCGCGTTCGGCAACGAGACTGCGATGGAAGGTTCGGGCGGCAAGGAGCCTTACGGCCTCCCCTCGTTCATCACCGAGAACGCCACGTTCACGACTCTGCTCGGTGAGCGCGGCGGCAACCCGTACAACTCGTCCGGCACCCGCTGGACTTCGGTTCTCGGCATCAACCCGTCCAACGATCCCCGGTGGACGAACCAGATTTCGTTCTACAACAAGACGCTTTCCCTGACCGACAACCCGGTCACCAAGGCCGCTGGCGACTATTACGGCCACAACGCGAACGCATCGAACACCCGCACGGTGTTCAACCTGTTCGGCGCGTTCGACGACATGTACCTGAAGGTGATGTTCAAGGCTCCCCTGACCCAGCGTCAGTACTTTGAGGAGACGACCTTCCAGCGGCAGATGATCCTGTGCTCGCGTCTCGGCATGAATCAGTACAAGCGGACGCTGCGCCTCTCCAACGACATGCTGGTCAATCCGCAGGATGCCGCCTACAACACTCCGACGTTCTCCGGCATTCCGCTGGAGTACTGCGCGAACCTCGACGACGCGGCGATCTTCCCCGCTGCCGCGTCCGGCACCAGCCCTGCTGACACGCTGGCTGGCCGCAACAACACCACGTCCGGTCACACCGCTGCGGCGGTCGGCACGGAGACGGGTTCCGGAACGATCGACAAGGGTGCTCGGTACTACTTCATCAACGGTCAGTACCTCACCCCGATCTTCCACACGACCCGCTACATGAAGAAGCACGACGTGATGCGTCACCCGAACCAGCCGTTCACTTGGGTGCAGCCCGTCGATTGCTGGTGGAACCTGTTCTGCAACAGCCGCCAGCGTCACGGCATCATTGCTCCGCTTCTCACCTGATTACGCAACGGGGGCGGGATCGCTCCCGCCCCCTCCACCTCACAAGGAAGGAATACTCACATGTCGGTTCTTCTTGAAGCATCTAATCACGGAACGCTCGGCATTCAGCCGAATCCCCTCATTCTGACGTGCCGTAACAAGGAGTCGTCTGCTCTTGCGCAGTACGCACTCGTTCGTCTTGACTTTGCACAGACGAGCGAACAGCCCGGTTCGGGCGATGCTGCACTCGGTTCTGCATCCAACTCCAAGTGGGCAAACGTCGCTCTCGCTCCCACTACGACTGCCGCTTCTAGCGGTGGCATTTATGGGGTCACGCAGGAAGCGATTCCTGCTGGTGGTGTTGGGAAGGTGATGTTTGCCGGAATCACGCAGGCAACCAGTGCCTCTCTCACCTATGCGGTTGGTGAAGCAGTCGGTCTGACTGGCACTGCAATCACCGCTGGAAACGTCAGCAACGCTACGGTTACCACGAAGATTGGCATCTTCGTCGGTACTGCTGGAGCAGCAACTGCTCCTCGCATCCTGCTGGACGGCAACATCTCGTTCGGCACCTGATAGTGCAACCATTCACCACTGGCCGGGGAAACCCGGCCAGTGGAATTACCAATGCTCACCTACGGCGATCTCAAGAACCACGTCCTGCTTGCCATCGGCGGTCGTCCATCGACGGCATCCGGGCAGACCGTCGCGGAACGTCAGGCGGAGATCATCAACACCGCAGGGGAGCATCTGTTCACCCACCCGTGGAAGTTCCGGGAGGCGACCGCCACCGTCACGACGGTCGTGTCGCAGTCCTACGTCGCGCTCCCGTCCGACTTTGCTGAACTGACGCAGGTCTGGAAGGACGACTATCCGCTCTGGATCCAGTCTCCGGAGGAAGTCGAGACGGCTCGTCAGACCAACTACCCGGATCTGACGTGGCGCGCCTACGTCAAGACGGTGCTTCCGACCACGATTGCCCCGACGCAGTCGTTCCGTCTGGAGTTGTATCCGACGCCGACCACCGCAGAGCCGCTGAAGGTTCTGTATCGAATCGGGTGGCAGTCCGTCACCAGTTCGACGGCGACCTCGGAGGTCATCTCGATCCCGAAGCACGTCGAGGCAACGCTCATCTCGTATGTCCGCGCCGTCGCGGAGGCATACGAGGACGGGCAGCAGAGCCAGCGGTTCGCGGAGATCGAGGCTGGCCCGATCTTCGGAGCGGCCAAGCAGAAGGACGGAATGGTGCAGAGCCATTTCGGTCAGGTACAGCCGAACCTGTGGCGTTCCGGAACGAGGAATGGCCCGGGCTTCATCATCCTCAACCCAGTGCAGAATCCCTCGTAAGGAACCACCATGAGCCTTCTCGGAATGATGTCAACCGTTACCGCCACCCGGACGCTGACTGCCCCTATGGAGGTGGCGTCTCCCTCCGACATCACTCTTCCGTCTTCGCTGACGGTTCGCAACAACACGACGACGACGCCAGTGACCACCACGTCCGGCGCGACCGCGCGGATTGTCCTCGGCGCGCGCCTGAACTACGCCAAGATTCAGACTGCGTCTAGCGCAACCGGAGGCACTGTCGTCCTGCACGTCATCGGCTGGAATCGTGGAGACGATGGTCAGTGGCGTCCGCAGTTGCTGACGACCTGCACTGTCACCGCTGGTGCTACCACGACATCGGTCAACGGCGCGAACCAGTTCCTAGGGCTGACCTACGTCAAGAACTTCGGTGACTGCAAGATCTACAACGGCAACACCGCTGCCGTGCATGGCGGGTTCATCATCGTCGATCTGTGCGGTGCGGAACTGGTCGAGATCGCCATGACCGCGTCCAGCACCCCGACCGCCAACGCCCTCATCGGGTTCATCTGATGCACGCACGCAACCGGACATGGCTGCTCGGCTCTGACCCGGTCGAGCGTTGTCGGCAGCGCACGCTCCCGGTGGAGGGCGGCGACGGCTCCACGCTCTCGCTCGACTTCACCACGGGCGTCCTCGACCCGCGCCTGACGTTCACGCGCACGACCAACGCCACCTTCATCAACTCGCAGGGGTTGGTGGAGTTTGCCGCCGCGAACATTCTTCGCAATTCCGTCATGGCTGGTGGTTCGACAAGTGGATTGTCTGCCCCGACATCGTGGTCGGCAGGAGCATCCGGCGAGTCCTATCGAACACAAATTGTGATTGATGGATGCGAACAATGGAAACAGGTTGCATCGTCAACGCGTCCATATATGACAATCACGATTCCGAATACGGAATTGGCGGTTGGTGTTCAGTACGTTGCATTTGTGTATGTTGATTCATTTACAA
>Ga0181344_1000221_pt1 | contig 24181 bp, 37 predicted proteins | sample Su13VDMLBDD_FD_130098 | JGI IMG/M metagenome (GOLD analysis project Ga0181344, IMG submission 130098) | Freshwater viral communities from Lake Michigan, USA - Su13.VD.MLB.D.D | ecosystem: Environmental > Aquatic > Freshwater > Lake | place: USA: Michigan | collected 2013-07-15
ATCTCGGGCGTAGCTGGACTCGCCGACTACGAACGCTGGACTATCATTCTCAAGATCGCGCCGAGTTACGAGACGCTCGCGCACGAGCTGGTCCACATGGCTGTAGGAAGTCGAGGTCGACTAGGTCGCCGCGATCACCACGACCGCGTGTTCTACAACTGCCTCAAGGACGTCCTCGAACGTCGCTTCAAGATCCGCCTCTCCTTCTACGAGGTCTCGCGATACGGCTACGAGGTCGACGGGATCATCGAGGAACAACTCTACGAAAAGGACGTGTTCCGAGTGTTCCGCAAGGAACCCAAGGTGACCCCGACCGAGGAGTCATAGAGTCTCGACAACTCGACTCGAGTCGGCTAGAGTGTCGACGCATACATTCTCTCAACAGAAAGAAAACCAATGAGCAATACACAAGAACCCAACCCACCGATCGAGGTCTCGTGGACCAAGGTCGACGGTGACTGGCGGATCCGCGTCTACGGAACGAGCGACGATCTCTCAGGTCAGCTCGTCACCGTGACAACGAAGGACGGCAAGGCGAGTCCTGTTCTCCTCGGAGAGATGATCGAGCAACGCGGATCCGCGATCCGTATCTACTCGACAGGAGACCGCCAATGAGTCGCTGTCCTGAGTGCGATAAGCAACTGACCTCCGAGGACGATCTCGGTCACGACTGCGAGGTCCCCTCTCAGGAGGAGATCGACAAGGCTCGCGCCGATGATCGTCGAGCCCTCCAGTCCCTCACCAACATGATCGTTCTCGGGAACGGTTACTAGATCTCGCCTGACAGGACGACAGGCAGAACCCCGACACAGGGGTCCAATAGAGTCGCTCTCAGATTGAGACGTCTCTACCGTCCTAACCAATCCAACTATCCAACAGGAGACACGCCATGCCCACTACCGATCCGTCGACGACCCTCGCCAAGACTCTCAAGAGTCTTGAGGGCATCGACCCAATGACAATCTCCGAGGGGACTCCCTCGGACCTAGCACGTCGACTCGACCTGCTCTCTCGACTCGTCTCTGCCTCGCGCCTGCTACAGGACGAGATCACGGAGTCGCTGTCCGCTTCAATGGAGGACGACTCCCTCGTCATCGCTGGCGTCGGCAACGTCGTCCGCAAGGCGAAGTATTCGTCAACGTGGATCCACGACTCGAGCCGTGAGCAGATGTTCGACGACGCGATTCGCGCGATCATACAGAAGCTCGCGACGGACAAGATGACAGGCGAGGTTCACCCTGCCCTGTCGAACGCAATCCGCGAGACCTACAACCTCCTTGACTCAAGCTTCTCGTTCGGAGCTGATCCCAAGACAGGCTTCCGTAAGCAACTCGGTCTACAGCCCGACGAGTACCGCGCGAAGCGTCAGACAGGCTTCTCGATCTCGATCGAAGGAGAACGCGTATGAGCTGGACCTCCTCTCCCGAGATACAGAACATCTCTGCTTCTCTCGTCAGGGCTCTCGGCGAACTCTCCGACGTGCCGAAAGGTCGCGAGGCTAAGATCCCGACTAAGACAGGAGCGTCGTACGGCTACCGCTACGCGGACCTCGCCGACGCGCTCTCAATGGTCCGCCCGATCCTCGCGAAGCACGACCTCGCTGTGACACAGACAGCCTCTAACCCCGATCACGACACGGTCGCCATTACGACGACCCTGCTCCACGCCTCGGGACAATGGATCACCTTCGACCCTCTCCTGCTTCCGAACGGTCGCACAGCACAGGAGACAGGATCGGCGATTACCTACGGGCGTCGCTACTCGCTCCTTGCCGTCCTCGGACTCGCCGCGGAGGACGATGACGGCGCTAGTGCCGCTCCGCGTCAACCTCGGAACGCTCAGCCCCGTTCTACGGAACGCTCGACAGCGCCCGTCAAGAAGGCTCCCGTCGTAGAGGACACGGTCGTCACCTCCGAGATCAAGCGAATGCTCTCCGAGGTAACGACAGAGACAGCCAAGGCGATCAAGACAGAGTTCCTCGCCGAATACGGGAAGCTCGCGGACCTCTCTCCCGAGAAGCAGGTCGAAGCTCGAGACTGGGTCGCGCTCAAGATCGCAATGGCAGACGTTGCCGATGCGGAATGGATCGCCTCGGCGAAGGACGAGACGGAGGGCGCGGAATGAATGTCAAGCTGACTGATCTACAGAGATCCGTTCTGTGCTGGCTCGAGACGACAGGAGGAGTCATGCCTCGCAAGCAAGGGCTATTCGAGAGCAACTCGGCGCTCGCGCATGAGATCGTGATGACTCTCCGAAACCTCGATCTCCTCGGAGAGGGCGTATGGGAGAACGGCTGGAACTACCCTCTCACCGAGGAGGGGATCCGCCGAGCGCAACTCAGTCGCTACGGCAGCTGCCCTTCCTGCGTTCAATGTCATTGTGTATGCCGTGTACGCCTTGTCTGTGCCTTGGGCTGTGGCTCACAGGGCTGTCACGGGAGCCACGATTGAGCGCGGAGATCTCCCGTCGACGTCTCGTTACCTTTACGGTCATCGTGTCGATCGACGCGGACAAGGCAGACAGCCTCGTCGGAGATCAGGGCTTCCTTAGTCCCGACGGAGAGTACGGTCTCCCGATCTCGGGACTCGAGATGACGACGGACAATCTCGCATGGAGCCTCGCTCGTCAAGCGTTTGAGACATTAGGTGAGAGGCTCGACGCTGTCGTCCTCGATGCCTCTAGTCATGTCGGCGACGAGATCCCGACGGAGTTCTCCGAGTTCTAACGAGCTGAGAGCCCGAGGAGTGCGCTATGGTTGGCGACCCTCGGGCTCGTCGCCCGTTCCCAATCCTGTTCCGCAAGAGAGGTCGCTGACATTCTACAGCAATCCGAGTAAGACTCGATGACACCAATACTCAGATCGACGGCGTAGGTGGGCTCACCCAGTTTCGTTAACGGGAACAATCTCGCCGAGCGACATCTGACTGCTTAGTCGCCACCCAGAGGACCTGAGAATCCTCGACTCGCGGTGGTCACTCGATGAACAGAGATGTCGCTTTCCCGATCCGCAACGAATGTCATAAGGGCATTCGCCGAGGGAGAGGGGCTGACGCAGGCTTAGCTGACTCTAAGAGGGGGTGCGTGTTTCTTGAGAGAGAACGCGTGGCACGCTCGTTGTACCTGAGACTCGTATCTTTCTTTTACCCTTCGTCTCTGTCTCACCCTGACGAAAGGGGGTGGGGGCTCTACACAATCTCAACCCGACCCGAGTCGGCTAGAACAGAGGGAGATACGGTCCTCGACAAGTCGACCCGAGTCGGCTAGAGTCTCCGATTACAGCACAGAAAGGCTGACACAATGACCCAACGACCTACACGCATTCTTTCCCTCGGAGCAGGAGTCCAATCCACAACCCTTTTGCTCATGATGCTTCACGGAGAGATTGAGCGAGCTGATCACGTCGTTTTCGCTGATACAGGCTGGGAGCCGAAGCGAGTCTACGAACACCTCGAGAACCTCAAGGTCCTCATGGAGGAGGCGCAGATCCCGTTTCACTTCGTCAGCAAGGGCAACATTCGAGAGGACTTCCTGACCGAGGGAGTCCGCGCCGCGTCGATGCCGTTACACATGGTCGGCGAGGACGGCAAGCCGGGCATGGTTCGTAGACAATGTACCGAGGAGTACAAGCTGAAGCCTCTCATGAAGAAACAGAGGGAGCTGGCTGGACTCGCAAAAGGACAGCGAAGCAAGGAACACCTCGTAACGACGCTCATCGGTATCTCGTGGGACGAGAGCCAGAGAATGAGGGATCCGAAGTTCTCATGGATACGTCACGAGTATCCCCTGATCGACCGACATCTCACACGGCAGGACTGCCTCGACTGGTGTGCGGACAAGGGCTACGCCCTTCCTCCTCGGTCGGCGTGTATCGGTTGTCCGTTCAAGAACACCGAGGAGTGGAGACTCCTGAGCGAGATGCCCGAGGAGTGGGCGGACGCAGTCGAGTTTGACGAGGCGCTACGGTCCCTCCCTCATTTACAGGCGAAGTATCGAGGGACGCCCTACCTCCACTCGTCACGAGTCGCCTTGAGAGACGCTGATCTGAGAACGAAAGAGGAAATGGGGATTGTGTCCCTATTCGATCAGGAGTGCGAAGGAATGTGCGGACTCTGATGAAGCGTTCGGGAGCAATAACTCGACGGACTCCTCTCAAGAGATCCGCGCCTAAGCGACAGCGACGGACGGGACTCGACAGCGACGTTCGCACGAGCGTGTTCCTCCGAGACAAGGGCTGTAAAGGCAGAGAGCTGATCCCTGACCTCTCCTGTTGGGGGAAGCTCGATCCTCATCACATTCTACGGAAGTCACAAGGTGGGCAGGACACGCCCGACAACCTTGTGACCCTCTGTAGGGCTCACCACGACTGGGTACACGGGAACCCTGAGTCGTCACGAAACCTCGGTCTCCTTCGGAGACCTCAACACAAGGAATAATCCAATGACACTAATGAACCAGCAACTCGACCTATTCGGGGAGATCGTCCCCGAGGTCCGTCAAGTAATGTGCTGTCCGCATTGTTCGGGCAGGGGAGTGATCCCCGTCGACGAAGCGACAGCCCGTAATGCCGATCCTCGATCCTCGAAAGAGGCTGGCGGTCGACACTCCTCTGACCCGAGGCGATTCCAGCGAGGATCACGACAGGCGCGCGTTCTCGAGGCGTTCTCCCTCCAGCCCTATACGGCACAAGAAGTAGCAATCGCTGTCGTTGGGGCAGAAGCTCCTCTCTCGGCGCTCGAGGGAACGCGGAGACGCGTCTCCTCGCTCAAGAGAATCGGTCTTATTGCGGAGACAGGACAAGAACGCGTCAATCCGGGGAGCGCAACTCCTTCGTCAATCTACGGAGTGACGGATCTCGGTCTCGACGTCCTGCGTCGTTTGCGCGAGACGGGCTGGTCCGTATGAGTCGACTTCTGACTCAGGGCGAGATCGAGGCAAACATTGCCGAACTGAGCGATCTCCTCGAGGAGCAGACCTACCTGTATGCCGAACAATCCGAAGCAGCTGCCATTACCGAATCGGATTACAAGATCCGAATGGCGAGAGCGATCGTCGGCTTCGCCAATGACCCCACAATCAAGATGACCCAGCACGAGCGACAGGCTCGATGCGACCTACATTGCGCCTCGGAGTTCCGAGACTGGAAACTCGCCGAGGCGCAGAGACAGGCAACGAAGGAAGCTCTCCTATCCTTGCGATCCCGATTGGACGCAATGAGAACCCTGTCCGCAAATGTCCGACACGCAACCTAGAAAGAAACTCCCCAATGACCAAGAACAACGACGTTGACGAACTGAAACGTCTCGAGAGACTGATCGCCCGAGGCATCAAGGCATACGACGAGCGCAACGCTCTCATTGTTGCCCTCGTCAATCGAGGGCATAAGCAGGTAGACGTCGCTCGGATTATCAACCGAGAACGCGAGAAGCTCGGCGTTCCCCTGATCACACCCGACGCGATCGCCGCCACTATCAAGAGAGTCAACGCAGAATAGTTGACTCCTCGACTCGAGTCGGCTATCCTGCCGACAACCTACAACAAGAAAGACACGCCATGACAACAGATCCAAACGGTCTCAAGACACACACACAGACAACCTTCCAGCGTCACGAACGCCGAACGCATCTCCGCGAGACGTTCTGGACCTTTACGGGTATGCGCTCCCTCAACGCCTGCTACAGCGACGGTCTCCACATGATCTCGTTCATTACGCACGACCGCGACGACTCTCGTCAGACCGTTATCCACGCTCATAGGACCGAGACGATCTCGATCGACTCCGACGACGAACTCGCGTTATGTATCAACATACGAACTAACGACGGCGTTCCTCTGACGATCCACCTCCACGACGTCACACTCTCGCAACTCATGGAGGCGCTCGATACAGCCCTCCTTTCGAGGACAGCGACGGAGACAGCATGACCGAGGAGTCAACTCCCCTTGCGACGATCCTCGTCGGAGATGTCCTCGACAGGCTGACAGACATTTTCGACGGCTCGGTTCAATGCTGTATCACGTCTCCTCCGTATTGGGGGCTCCGCGATTACGGAACAGGAGAGTGGATCGGCGGAGATCCCGATTGCTCTCATCGGCGCGATTCAAAGTTCTCCGAGCTGACCGCGACAGGGCATAAGAACCTCGAGATCGGCGGAGTCGGCGACGGCATTTACAAGTCGCTGTGTAAGCAATGCGGAGCGCGTCGCGTCGACAGCCAGCTCGGACTCGAGGAGACTCCCGACGAGTACGTCGAGAGTATGGTCCGCGTTTTCCGTGAGGTCCGACGTGTCCTCGCCGACGACGGAGTCCTCTGGCTCAACCTCGGCGACTCCTACTCAGGATCAGGCAAGGGTCCAGCAGGCAACCTCGGCGCTACGAATAACGAGCGTCACATGGAACACGCGCACAGCGCGATCGTTCCCGACGGACTCAAACCGAAGGACCTCGTCGGGATACCTTGGCGAGTCGCCTTCGCTCTACAGAAGGACGGCTGGTATCTACGGCAGGACGTTATTTGGCACAAGCCGAACCCGATGCCCGAGAGCGTCCTCGATCGCTGTACTAAGGCTCACGAATACGTTTTCATGCTGACGAAGTCGGCGAGGTACTACTTCGATAACAAGGCGATTGCAGAGGCGACCGTCTCGACGTCGACGGATCTCGCCGAGAAGTCGACACGCAATAAAAGGTCGGTATGGACGATCGCTGTCAAGGCGTTCAAGGGCTCTCACTTCGCAGTTATGCCCGAGGCGCTAGTCGAGCCCTGTCTCCTGTCCTCGAGTCGTAAGGGCGACCTAGTCCTCGACCCTTTTACAGGATCGGGAACCGTCGGAGTCGTCGGACTTCGTTACGGTCGGCGCTTCGTCGGGACCGAACTCAACCCCGAATACGCGAAGCTCGCCCGAGGACGGATCTCGGAGGATAATCCTCTCTGGAATGTCGTCACGATCGACGAGAAGGAGACAGTATGAGCATTCCCCTAGACCTAGACCTCCAAATGACAGGGCTACTCGATAGCGCAATCGAGATGTGGAGGAAAGACGGTTGCGTCATGACGTGCTCGTACGCGCTCGGACACTCCGCACACGCCTTCGCTCAGCCTTACGAGATCCAAGGAGTCACGATTGCGATCGAGACGCGAGTCGCGCTCCATGCCCTCATCGCCGCCTGCGTCAACGCTCGTTACATTGGGCGAATCGACGAGAGCTGGGTCCGTCTGTCCGACGTCGGAGAGCCCGATCTCGTTCACGGAGATCTCGAGCAAATGGCTGATTACGATCCTCGGGTAGCGACAGCGATCTGCGTACAGGCATACGACCTCGAGACGGGAGACTCCTATCTCCACATGGCGACCCTGAGCCTCGACGACAACGGATCTCAGCAATGGCGCAGGACATTTTCGGAAGATGTCGAGGGACGGATCGTAGGAGGATCTCAGCTCACCGCACGAGCAATACCGATCCTGTCGAAAGAGACCGACCTCAACGCCGAGGTCGTCGAGAGCTTCCTCAACGCGGTCGGCTGGACAATGGCTGTAGCGAGCGCGGAGGCGGAATGAGAACGCTGATGACAATCGCCTATTACCTCGGCGCAGCTGCGATTATGTACGCAATGTGGAGGTGGCTCCATGAGATGTGAGTTCGCGGAGACCGTATCGCGTCGTCTTTACAACGGGACCGAGAGAACAGACTCCCTCGCCAATCTTTTACAGGCTGGAGGACAACTCGAGGCACACTACCGAAAGGTCTGCCCTTGCTACGGCTTTCCTCCTGTCGATCGGATCTGCGTACCTGAGCCTGTCGTCGAGCCTGTCGCTCCGCCGACACGATCCTTCGCACACGGGCTCAACGCCTATTGCGTCTACAAGTGTCGGTGCGAGATCTGTATCACCGCGAATACGGAATCCAAACGTAAATACCGACCTCTGTCCGATGCTGTAAAGGTCCGACTCGACGCTCAGCCTCTAATCAGCAGGCTCACTCGAGACGGTCGCCTCGCCGCAGTCGAGAACTCCAAGATCTCAAGCTGGCGCAAGGACGGAATCGGGATCTACTCTGCTGACAAGTGGTGTATTCGCCTCGGCTATCACCCGATTGAGATCTGGGGACAGGATTTCTACGTCTCGATAGCGCCTGACGTCGACTAGACCGCCGACGTCGCTGTCCCGTAGATCCGCACAACATTGACGCAAGGATCTCCCTGAGCATCGAACTCCGAGATCTCCTCCTCCGTGTACGGCAATCCGTCGTGAGTATCGCAGACAGGATCCGAACAGAAGCCCTGAGCCTTTCCGTAGTTGATCCATTCGGCAAGTGTCATCTCAGGCGTCACGTCGACAAGTGTAACGTAGGGGAGTATGCCTCTCGGATCTCGCACACTCCTGACGCAGAACTCCGAGTTACGCCCTGATCACATCTGGAACTACGCCATACCAGCTTGGTACGTTGTCCTCCCGACAGGCGAGAGGTTCAAGACCTGCCCGAACGCAGGAGCCTGTGCTCAGGTGTGCTATGCGAGAAACGGGACCTATCGGTTCTCCAATGTCCTCGAAGCGCACACGCGCAACCTCACTCGCTATCTCGACGACCCGGGTCAATGGCTCTCCGACCTACACGGGGAGCTGGCGCAGTCGAAGTTCCGACCGACAGGCATACGACGTCGCGTGACGGGAGATCTCGATCCCTACCTTCGTCAATGGGTCGAGCGAGGAGGATCGGCGGTCCGTATCCACGACTCCGGCGACTTCTTTTCTCTTGAGTACCTTCGAGATTGGATCTACACGGCTCGCCTGTTCAGCGACGTCCTGTTCTACGCCTACACGAAAGAGGTCTCTCTCCTCAAGAGTCTCGACCCCGACGAGATCCCTCCGAACTTCCGCTACCTGTTCTCGACGGGAGGACTCGAGGACAGCCTCATTGACCCTGACAAGGATCGCCACGCAGACGTTTTCCCGACCGAGGAGGCAATCGCCCTAGCTGGATACCAGAGTCAAGAAGCCTCGGATCTCCTCGCAATCCTTCTCAATACGACGAGGATCGGCATACCTGCTAACAACATTCCTCACTTCAACAAGAAGCTCAACGGGCGACGGTTCTCCGAGATCGGGAGACAGGATCGCTCGAAGGGATAGAACTAGAGGGTCGAAAAGGTCGATACCTACCTCTGTCGGTAACACCCATTGGTGATACCATTTACGCAATGGCTCCGACACCTCCTCCACCTCCCCGATCCTCACGAGAACAGAAACTCGAGTCCCTCGAACGCGAGATCGTCAGAGGACAGCGAGCCCTTCTCGAGCGCAATCGCCTTGTCGTCGAACTCGTCTCCTCGGGCTACACGCAGGCAGACATCACCCGACGCCTCAACCGCCAGCGGACAGCCCTGAGCGCCGAACCTCTCACACCCGACGCGATCCACGTCATTATCAAGAGAACCTCACCCAAGGAGAGCAACTAATGAAAACGATTGAGCAAGAGTTCGACCCTGCGATCGCAGTCGCGGACCTGTCCGAGCACCCCGACAACCCTCGCCGAGGCGACTCCAAGGCAGTCAACGACAGCATCGCCGCTAACGGCTTCTACGGGGCGATCCTCGTACAGAAGTCGACGGGTCGAGTCCTCGCTGGTCACACTCGCCTCAAGGCGGCTAAGCAGAGTGGCGCAACAGAGGTTCCGGGGATCTGGCTCGACGTCGACGACGCTCAGGCGAAGCGGATCCTTCTCGCGGACAATCGCACGAGCGACCTCGCCTACTACGACGATGACGCCCTTTTCGCTGTCCTCGGCTCGATCCTCGAGGACGGAGACAGCCTCAAGGGAACGGGATACGACGACGCGACCTACACTCTCCTGCTCCGCAACGACGAAAACCCGAACGACCTCTACGTCGGAAACGTCGAGCAGGGCATGACACCCGGCGACCGAGGACCGATCTACGACGCAAGCGACATTCGCTCGATCATTCTCCCGTTTCAAGGAGAAACCTACGACGAGGTCGTACAGAACCTCACGACCTTGCGCTCGCGTTTCGACGTCAAGACGAACGCCGACGTAGTTCGGATCGTCCTCAGTCGGGCGATCTAGCCATGAAGCGAGTCGTCCTCCAGCGACGTGTTCCCTCGGTTGTCTGTACGTCAATGGACGTCGGAGACAGGACTCGTACGATCCGTTCGTGCGGAGAGCTGATCCCGTACACGCCGAACAAGCCCTGCCCGAACTGCGGTCGAAAGCAGATCCGCGCGACAGCGCCAGCCCCGAGCCCCGACTCCCTCGTGATCAACGAGACAGCCTGTATCGTCGACGCCGATCTCGACGAGGTCGTCGCTGTCCAGATCCTCGGGGAACAGCAACTCGCCTCCGCAATCGCACAGCAGCTGCGACACGTCACTCAATGGGAGCGTGTCGGCAACGAAGGACGTCTTTCGGGGATCTCTGTCGAGCACAACACGTTTGGCTACGCGGCTCCAGCTCCTCTCCGATCTCGCTGGGCGTGTACGCGCTGTCGCTTCGACCGCAACTACCCCGACGCCGCGGAGCTGATCTACGACTTCGTCTACACCGCCGAGCGACGATTCCGCGAACACGCGCCCGACGCCTACCGTCAATCCGCCGAGGCTGTTCTCGACGCGGTCCCGAACGCATGGCTTATTCGAGGGACGCCTTGGACCTCGGGGATCATCAACAACACCGCCGCCCTCCCGTTCCACAAGGACTCAGGGAACATCAGAGGCTCATGGTCCGCCATGATCGCCTGTCGACACGGGATCGACGGAGGAATGCTCTACCTCGCGGACTACGACGTCTACCTCGCTGTTCCTCACGGCTCGATCTCTATTTTCGACGGACAATCTGTGCTACATGGCGTTACGCCCTTTACCGTCACGTCGCACGACGCGTGGCGCTACACGCTCGTTGCCTACGCTAAGAGCGGCATGAAGTCATGCTCTCCGAATCCTGCCGACGAGGTAGAGCGCGCCGCGATTCGCGCCACCGACGCCGATCGGCGCAAGGCAGAGCGCCTCCGTAAGTGACCCTGACGACACTTCCCGACGACGCCGATCTACGCCGAGCTGAGTATCGGCGAGAGGTATTCCTTCGGTTCTACGACTATCACACGAAGTACGGGACGCACCCCGGACTCGTCTACCTCATAATCCCCAGCCTCGCGGAGAAGCTCGAATGGACAACCGAGGAGACTCTCTGGTTCTCCTTCCTCAACGGCTGTACGCAACACCCGATTACTACGCTTCGCCTGTGGCGTGTCGCCCCGTCGATCGCCGACGCGGACAGGCTCGTCGGGTGGCTCGAGGAGAACGTCACTTCGATCGTCGTCGATACGGATCGGCGCTACCACCGTCGAGCGATACCGCAGGCGATACAGGGCTACAGAACCCTTCTCGGCGGATCCTCACAGGAGGACTTCTGGAGAACGAAGGCAAGCGAAGGCTGGAGCGCGACATGGTCCGCGGCTCGAGCAATCCCGACCTTCGGCAGACTCTCCGCGTGGTCTTTCTGCGATTACCTCCTCTGCTCGGGCATCGCTGTCTCTCCGAGCGACCTCATGCTCGAGGATCGAGCCGGATCCCGATCGCACCGCAACGGACTCGCAATCGTGTCGGGACGCGATGACCTCGATCATCACGCGAGCAACCCGTCCTTCGACGGGCGCTACACGGGACAGGACCTCGAGTACCTCGCTCAGGTCGGCGACGACCTACTCCTCGAGGCACAGACACGCGCCGAGGGAGAGCCCTACGCTCGTTTCGTCAACAGACTGACCCTTGAGTCGGCTCTCTGTACCTACAAGTCTTTCCACCGACCCAACCGTCGGTATCCAAACGTCTACGCGGACATGATGTACGACAGGATCATGGCGTCGCGAGGAGTCGCGACCGACGCTGACCTCGACTTATTCTGGGAGATCCGCGCTGAGCGCCTCCCCGTCGAGCTGAGACTCGAGGACAACCTCGGAGACCCGGGTTGCGTCGCGCTCAAACAGAACTGGTACAGAGAGACAGGACGGTTGCCGATGATGTCGGGAGAATACGCGGACATGAGATGCGAGTTCGACGATCTCGTACGCACCAACTCGTTCGGAGTGTTCCGATGACGATCGGGTGGGGCGAGGTCCTCACGGCTACGACGCCTTGGGAGAACCGAGGAGGGCGCTGGTACAAGCGAGAGGATTACTGCGCGCCTCTCGGCTACGGCAAGGTCAACGGAGCGAAGTTCCGTCAATGTCTCTTTCTCCTCAACCGAGCTGCCGAGTCGGGCTACTCAGGGATCGTCACGGGAGCCTCTGTCCTGTCGCCTCAGCTCCCCATGAGCGCCTGTATCGCCGAGCACGTCGGGCTTCCCCTGCGGATCGTCATCGGAGGGACAACACTCGACAAGGCAATACGCCACAGCAACGTCAAGATCGCGCTCGACTTCGGAGCTGAGTTCCGCACGATCCGCGTGGGCTACAACCCGGCTCTACAGTCGGCTGTCACCAAGGACGTCGAGGAGACAGGGCGTTACCACCTCCGCTACGGGATCTCTCCCGACCCCGACGACGACTCGGTCATCGCCTTTCACAAGGTCGGCGCGGAACAGGCGCGCAACATTCCGTCGGACCTCCATCACCTCGTCATACCCTGCGGATCGGCGAACTCGACGATCTCGATCCTTCTCGGGCTGTCGATCTACCCTCACTCCCTCGAGAAGGTCACGCTCATCGGGATAGGACCGAACAGAGAGAGCCTCATCGCGGACCGTCTCGACCTATTCCGCGAGAAGCTCGGAGTGTCCCTCCCGTCCTCTCTCGAGATCGAGATGCACGACCTCCATTCCTCGGGACTCGTCTCCTACGGCAAGCGCGTTCCTCAGTCGCTCGACGGGATCACCTTTCACCCGACCTACGAGGGCAAGGTCGTCAATCACCTGCTCTCTCACCCCGACGTAGCCCGAGGCTTCACCGAGGGAGACTCGACGACAGGGCTCTGGATCATCGGGTCCGAGCCGAAAGGATAGGCATGAGAACGATCTACGTCATTGGAGCGCCCGGCTCAGGGAAGTCGTCTGCCGTCCTCCGCGCGACAGAACTCGTACATTGGGGAACACCGACGCAACTCCTCGCCCCGATCCCACACCTTGATTACGGCGCAGGCTGTATCCAGCTCGGTAAGGTCCGCGAGACAGGCTTCTCAGGGACCGATGCTCTCGGCATGGCGATCAACCCCAAGGCGATCGAGTTCATCTCCTCCCGTCCAGCCAACGTCGTCCTCGGAGAAGGGGACAGGCTCGCCAACTCAGGCTTCCTTACCGCGGCGGACAGCGCAGGCGTACTAACGATTGTGTGGATCGACGTCCCTCCCGAAGTAGCGAGAGCGAGAGCCCGAGAACGCGCCCTCCGTCTCGGCACGAAGGAACAGACAGAGTCGTGGTGGAAGGGGCGCTACACCAAGACGCAACGCCTCGCTGGAGGCTGGTCTCACGTTCGGATCGACGGGACACAGAGCCCCGACGTCGTCGCACAGGCGCTCGCTGACGTACTCCCGACACCTCGTTACTGATAGCGTCAACTACCGAAATGGGTAGACCGACCGAATACGAGACTCCACGCATACAGGTATTGGTGCGCTTCGTCCCGAGGGACCTCCTCCTCGTCAAGGCTGAAGCGCGTCACTTAGGGATCAGCCTCAACCGCCTGATCGAGCGAGCCGTACAGGATTGGATTATCCGCGAGGCAGGAGAGACAGACAGCCTCGACACTACGAAGGACACGCAATGACCGCTAAGAAGGCAACCCCGAAGTCGACATCTGAGAAGCCCGTCGCCAAGCCTCCTCGCAAGGCAAGAGCCCGACGAGAGCCAACGGAGCGTTCGATCGACCTCGCGAAGGCGACCAACCTTGCCCTCGCTGGGGCGACCTACAAGCAGATTGCCTCGGAACTCTCGCTCGACGAGGAGACGGTCCGCTACCACCTCCTGTCTCCCGAGGGACAGCGAGCCCTTCGGTACGCGGTCAACGACCTACAGGATCGGACCGATCGGTTCCTCGCCTCGGCGCACCTACAGGCGATCCGACGTCTCGTGAGAGAAATGGAGGAGGCAGAGAAGTCGGGCGACCGTATTCGAGCCGCCTCGGCGATCACAATGCTGGCGGCGCGACGGATCGAGATCACAGGCGCGAACGGAGGTCCTGTCGAGGTCGATACGACGGCGGCGACACTTCTCGACGAACGCATCTCTCGAATGAGAGAGAGGTCGCGTACGGTGATAGATACGACAGCCGTTACCGTCGCAGCTGCCTCAGAACCTCAAGAGACTCAGAATGAGGTCATTGAGATCGTCCCGATCCAGCCCGAACTCAAAGAACTCAAAGAAACCACAGCAATCATCGTTGAGGTCGCTGAGTCTGTTGAGGTCCTTGAGGCTGTCCCCGAGCCGACACGTCTGCCGACGCGGACTCGACAGCCTGCTGGACTCGCTCCGGGTCAGGGACTTCGAGCAAGGCGATGACGACGATCGACAACTCTCAATGGGAACGCATGAGCGACGCGGAGCGCGCGATCCTGACAGGGGAGATCGACGAGATCCGAGCAGGGCTGTCTCCGTCTCAGCTCGAACAACTCATGTACCTCTGGGAGTTTTGGCGTCGCCCTAATCAGGCGCGTCCCGAGGGACTAGGGACTCGCTACCGCGCGTGGATGCTGATCGCTGGTCGAGGCTTCGGTAAGACTCGCGTCGGGGCGGAGACGACTCGACAGATGATCGGGATCGAACCTCGCATCGCCCTTGTCGGACCGACCGCCGCTGACGTGCGTGACGTCATGGTCGAAGGAGAGTCGGGTCTGCTGTCCGTGTTCCCTCCCTCCGAGCGCCCGATCTACGAGCCCTCGAAACGTCGAGTCACATTCCACAATGGCGCAATGGCGACCTTGTTCTCGGCGGAGGAGCCCGATCGACTACGCGGACCTCAGCATGGTTGGGCATGGGTCGACGAGCCTGCCTCGATGCCTCGAGGCGAGGACGCTCTCTCGAACCTTCTCCTCGGTCTACGCCTCGGCAGGGAGCCTTGGGCGCTCCTCACGGGAACCCCGAAGCCTGCTCGCTGGCTCAGACTCCTGTCTCAGCGCGACGATACTCTCGTCACGACAGGATCGACGTACGACAACGTCGCCAACCTCGCGCCGGGCTTCATTGACGACGTCCTCGGCAGGTACGAAGGTACTCGCCTCGGGCGACAGGAGTTACACGCTGAGTGGCTCGACGACGTCGAAGGGGCGCTCTGGACGGAGCTGATCCTCGACCGATCCCGTCTCACGTCGTTCGATGTCCGTCAACCTTGGGCTGGACTCAATAAGCACCTCTCCGACCGAGGTCTCCCGTCGCTCCTCGAGCGTCGCGCGTGGAGGATCATCGTCGCTGTCGATCCGCCGGGCGAGACAGCTGAGTGCGGAATAATCGTCGCCTGCGCGCCTACGCAGGGCAGGGCTGGCGTCGATCACGCAGTCGTCCTCGAGGATTGCTCGATGCCCGGACGCCCCGAGGAATGGGGAGCGCAAGTAGCCTCCGCCGCCAAACGCTGGAACGCGGAGCGCGTCGTCGTCGAGTCCAATCAGGGCGGAGACATGGTCCGCGCGACGATCCACGCAGTCGAGCCGAATCTCCGAGTCGAAAAGATCACCGCCCGTCTTAGCAAGTCAGCTCGAGCCGAGCCCGTCTCCGCGCTGTACGAGCGAGGTCTCGTACACCACGCTGGCTTCTTTCCCATGCTCGAGAGTCAGATGACTAGCTGGGTCCCGAACGAAGGTAAGAGTCCCGACCGAATGGACGCTCTCGTACACGCGATCGCGTCTCTGCTGATCGCACAGCCCGTTGTACCCGGCTCGGTTGTCTCTCCCACACGTCGTCGCCTGTAACGACTAGACTCGGCACATGACACCATTTCTACTGACGCTCGTCGCGCTGTCGACATACCGACTCACACGCCTGATTACTGCCGACCGCCTTACGCAACGGATCCGAGAATGGGCGATTGCGAGAGGCGAGATGATCGGCTACCTCGCGACGTGCGACTGGTGTCTCTCGATCTGGATCGCTCCTGTCCCGTCGGTCCTTGCGCTCATTTACCCCTCCAATAGACTCCTCCTCGGAGCGTTAGTCGCGCTCTCCGCATCAGCCCTCACGGGTCTGATCGCCGCAACAGAAAGCAAACTCGATGCCTGATAGCCCTTACCCATTGCGAGTCCTGTCCCTCGGAGCAGGAGTTCAGTCGACGACGGTCCTCCTCAAGATGATCGCAGGAGAGATCGAGAGAGCCGACCACGTCGTCTACGCCGACGTCGGCTGGGAACCGAAAAATGTCTACACGCACCTTGACTACCTCAAGGGTCTCATGGAGAAGGAAGGGATCCCGTTCCACGTCGTCTCCGCAGGCAACATTCGTCAGGACTTCGTCGAGGGACGATCGGGCTTCGCCTCGATGCCTCTACACGTCGTCAACGCCGAGGGAAAGAAGGGCATGAAGCCGAGGCAATGTACAAGCAACTACAAGATCTTGCCCCTGCTCAAGAAGCAGAGAGAGCTGGCAGGGCTCGCCAAGGGCGAACGCTGTAAGGAACACCGCATTACGACCGTCATCGGGATCTCGGCTGACGAGTCTCAGCGAATGCGCGATCCTGCCTTCTCGTGGATCCGCAACGAGTATCCCCTCGTTGACGCAGGACTAACCCGACAGGATTGTCTGGACTGGTGCGAGGAGCATGGCTTCGACCGTCCTCCTCGATCAGCTTGTATCGGCTGTCCGTTCAAGTCTCAAGACGAGTGGCGAGCCCTTCGGCAGATGCCCGAGGAATGGGCTGACGCGATCGACTTCGACGAGGCTGTCCGACGCGACCCCGGCATCATCGAACGCTTCGGCGGTCGCGCCTACCTTCACGCCTCCCTCCAGCCTCTCAGCGAGGTCGATCTCCGCACGAACGATGAGAAGGGGATCTGGTCTCTGTTTGACATGGAGTGCGAAGGAATGTGCGGTCTCTGAGGCGATCTCCGAGGCGCAAAAAATAATCTTGCTAAAGACTTGACAACCCGACTCGAGTCGGCTATCTTTAGATACATGAGCACGACATACATCAGCACCAAGACCCCAGTCATCGTCATTCCTTGTGGAGGCGCTAAGGCTTCCGAGGCTTGTGCCGCTCGCGATCTCTACATCGGCTCAGCCTTCCAAGAGCAACTCGCTGGAGCAATCGCCGAGGTCGGCGAGAACAACGTCTACATTCTCTCGGCGCTTCACGGTCTCATCGGCATCAACGACGTCATCGCTCCTTACGACGTCAAGATGGGCGACAAGGGCTCGATCAGCAAGACCGAAAAGGGCTTCCAGCGTCTCGTCCTCGGGATCATCTGGTACGGTCTCGAGGACGACGCTCTCGACGTTTACGCGATGCTCCCGAACGCTTACTTCTCCATTTTCGACAAGGCAATGCGCTACTGCGAGGCTGTCCCTCCAGCGCAGACCTACGAAGCCACAGCTGGCATCGGCGAGCACAAGGCGATCTCAAAGAAGATGCGCCTCCGCTAGTGAGGTTCTACCTCGGGACGGATCAACCCGTCTGGCTGGAGAGGGCTGACCGCCCTCTCTTTCTGTCGTGGAACAGCGTCGCTCGATCCCGACATACCGCACGAGTGAATTGGGCTCTCGACTCAGGAGGCTTCACGCAGATCGTCCGTCACGGGAGTTACGAAACGGATCCCGAGACCTACGCTCGGGGAGTCGCTCGTCTCCTGTCCGAAGTCGGCAGACTCCAGTTCGCTGTCGTACAGGATTACCCATGCGCGCCCCTCGCGCTCGAGATGACGAACCTCACCGTCGCCGAGCACCAACGTCTCACGATCGAGTCGACGCTCGATCTGGCGTCGATTGCTCCTGAGTTGCCTTGGGCTCCTGTCCTCACGGGGATAACGCCGAGCGACTTCCTGCGTCACGCCGACGCGTACGAGAGAGCTGGGGTCGATCTCCGATCCTTCGGGACCGTGTCGATCGGAGCCCTCGTCGGTCGGTCCTACCCCGATCAGCTCTCGGTGCTGACGGCTGTCGACACGCTCGGACTTCCGTATCACGGGCTCGGGATCAAGGGTCGAACACTTCGATCAACTTGGCAGCTGCTACAGAGTGCTGACTCAATGGCGTGGTCGATGACAGCGCGCCGAGCTGACGGTCCTCTCTGTCGCCCCGACGCGACTCATCAGAGGTGTAAAGGCTGTCTGATCTGGGCTCAGCGTTGGGCGGAGAAACTCGACGGATCCCTCGAAACGGAGACGTTTCAGCCTTCTCTTTTCCCTACGTTTCATGGCTCAAAAAATAATCCTGCTAAATAGTTGACAAGCCGACTCGAGTCGGCTATCTTTAGATACATGGACACATACACCACAGCAACACTCACCCCAGTCGAGATCGACACTCTCGTTCTTGACCTCTCTTGGAAGCAAGTTACGACAGCCGATCGCCTCGCTGGTCAGCACGACTTCCTTACCCGTTTTGTCGGTCGCGAACAGCACGTCGGCTACGGCTACAAGTCGACCTACTTCCACCCAACCGAGGACCGCACAATGGTCGCTGGCGAGGCTTACGCGATCGCTCGCGAGATGCTCGACAATGCTCCAATGACCTACGACGACGGAACTCCACGAGATCGCAAGTTCATCTGGAGCCACCGAGGAGCAACCCTCGACGAGGAGACCTTCGCTCGTATCGCCAACCTCGAGACAGAACTCGCCAAGATCACCGCAGAGCTGACAGCCCTCGAAGCCGAGTACGTCGCTCGCGGAGGTTGGGATCGCTACTTCCTCGTCGCCTCCTCCTCGGGTCACATTCACTCGTCAACCTCCTGCCACACCTGCAACAAGGGCAAGAACCCAACGCAGTTCGCCCTCGTTCCTTCCCTCTCGAACATGAAGGTAGACGTCGCTGTCGAGGCACTCGGCGCAGGGCTCTGCTCGATCTGCTTCCCTGACGCGCCTGTCGAGATGCTCGAGCAGATGAAGATCAGCCAGTCACTCGCGACAATCCTCCGCGAGAAGGGCGAGTCCGCATTCGTCGAGGCTCGCCAGAAGGCACAGGCTCGCGCACTCAAGAAAGCAGGTAAGTAAGATGACGCTCGACGAGCTGATCAACCGTCTGACGGAGATCCGAGAGGAGGTTGGAGGCGAGTTCCCCGTCAGGGGAGCCTTCCAGCCCAACTACGTTCTGCTCGCTGAGATCGACGCGATCTCGACGATCACCGAGTCAGGCGACGCCGACGGAGTGTTCATCGCTCTCGCCGACAGCCGTGAGTACGGCTCGGGGATCCACTACTCCGACGAGGTCGTCTACGCGACGATCTGCGACGAGGAGGAGTACGCGTGAGAGTATCTCGCCGATCCCCTGAGCACCCCGTATTTGCGATCCCTCGCAACGGTCGCTGTTCCTGCGTATGTGGCTGTACGCACGTCCTGTCTCGTCACGAGATGGACGAGGTAGGCGACTGGTGCGACGCCTGCTTCGACGAGGGCGGACACGCCCCGACCCGACAGGGCGACGCCCGATCCTTCGACACCGATCCAACACCACCACACGGCATACGCCGACCTACAACAGGAGACACACAATGAGAAACAGAGAGCTGGAGACGATCGCCACGATCCTCGCCACGACGGAGGACACCTACGACGACCTCGAGAGCCTCGACGAGGAGATCGTCCAGCGCGTCTGGAAGTACCTCGTCGGTTGCGGTATCGACCCCGAGGACTTCCGTACGAAGCGAGCCTCGAGCAAGGGCTTCGTCGTCGGACAGACATTGAGCGTACGTTCCCTCGGAGATTGGGACTGCGTGTTCACGTTCACCGTCACGAAGCGATCCGAGAAGTTCGTCACTCTCGACTGGCGAGGACAGGTATCGCGCGTCGCTATCCGTAAGTGGACCGACGACGTTGAGTATTGCTATCCCCTCGGGACCTACTCACTCGCGCCCCTTCTCCGAGCTGACGCGGAGGTAATCCAATGAGCACTCCTCCTCGCCTGATCGCCTGCCTCAAGAAGGCGTACGACGCCCTCGAGGACGCACAGGCTCACGCCAACTCCTTCGACCGTCCTGTCCTCGGTCGCGACCTCGACGACATTCGCTGGAGGCTGGGCGACTTCATCGCGAACCTCGAGATCGACGAGCGACTGGAGGCGATCCGATGAAAAGTGACTACTCACACGAGACGACCGAACTCCTCCTCTACCTCTGGAACGATCACGGTTGCTACGAGGCGTATGTCTTGCCTGTCTGCCGTAACCTCGCTCGGCTTCATGATCAGGGCAAATACACTCACGAGATAGCCCTCCGTCGAGTCCTGTGGGCTGTCAATCAGATCGCGAAGCAGTACAACCTCGAACACGGATCCATGACGACGAAGTGGTCATCGCTGTTCTCCCGAGCCGACAGAGACCGCGCAACAGAGGTCGTAGTCGAGCGTTTTATCATCGAGCTTCGCCTCGGCAATCGCTTCTGGGACTAGGGATACAGCCTGATCGAGACCCCGACGTCGCGACCTCACCCTCCGAGGTCGTGGCGCTCGGGGTCTCTTTTCGCTAGGGTCTCAGTACCGAGCCATAGCGCCCCACCTCTCCAGAGCCACCGAGCCCGAGAGCGCCCCTGTCGCCTACAGAAAGAGTCCACATGACCTATCCCCGAAAGAGTCTCCTCCTCGCTGTCGTCTTATTCCTTGTCACTCCTGTCCCGATCGCCTCTGCCTCGATCCCTTCCGCCTCGGCTCCTGTCCCTGAGATCTGCCCTCAACTCCGTCCCCTCATCAAGGAGGTTGGTCTCCCTCCTGTCTTTCTCAAGATCGCCTACCGTGAATCCCGATGCCAACGCAAGGCTGTCGGCTGGAACTATCGCCGAGGATCGGGACCGAGCGACTGTAAGAGCGTCCCCTTCCGCGACTACCTACAATCCTGCGGTAAGCACATCAGATCATTCGACTCTGGTTACTGGCAAGTCAATAGCAGTTGGGTCTCTGTCACGAAGGCGATCTGCGGAAAGACTCCTCGAGAGGGAGCCCTATTCAACGCCAAATGTAATGCCCGTGTCGCGAAGTATCTCTACGAGAATGGCGGACTCAATCATTGGCGAGCCTCCTCGGGCTCGTAGCACCACCGACACGCTCGATGCTGTAACATGATCGACGATGCCTGATCGCCGACCCCGAAACAGAACGCCTCAGTTCAATAGCCTTGTCGCAGCTGCCGAGATTATGCTTGCGCCGAATCTTGGAGTGCGAGCGTCCTCGTCGATCTCTGTTCACGGCTGGCATCACGACGCTTGGGACTACTACGACACGATCGGCGAGCTTCGCTTCGGCGTCAACTGGATCGCCAATGCGATGTCTCGAGTCAACCTCGTCGCCGCTCGACCTCCTGACAGCCCCGGCGGAGACCCGATCATCATCGACCCCGAGGACCCGATCAACTCCCCAGCGCAGAAGCGCGCGGCGGAGATTGTTGCCCTCATCGCAGGCGGACAATCGGGACAAGGGCAAATGCTCCTCTCATTCGGTATCCACCTCTCCGTCACGGGCGTAGCTTGGCTCGTTGCTGAGCCCTCCCTCGACGATCCTCTTTCCGATCGCTTCGATACTTGGCTCGTCCTGTCGACGGAGGAGATCCGCGAAACACGAGAAGGCAGAGTCGAGATCCGAGTCGGGGAGAAGCGTTGGCGCGATCTCCACCCGAACGCGATCGTCGTACGCGTCTGGCGCAAGCACCCTCGACGCTCATGGGAGCCCGACGCTCCTGTCCGAGGCGTCCTCGCTGTCCTCTCCGAGATCGACCTCCTCAACCGTCACATACACGCGACCGCGACGTCTCGCCTCGCTGGAGCTGGAGTGCTGGCGATCCCTTCTGAGGCTGTATTCCCTCCGGGTCAGGGACCTCAAGCGTCTCAGCCCGTCGACCCCGACGATCAGAACACCACAGCGCCCGAGGACGGCTTCGTCGACACTCTGATTGACGCGATGACTACGCCCCTCATCGACCGAGGATCCGCAGCTGCGGTCGTCCCTCTCGTCGTCAAGGTTCCCGGCGAACTCGTCGACAAGATCAAGCACCTCAGTTTCTCGACGCCTTTCGACGATCGCGTCATGGACCTCCTCGATCAAGCGATCAAGCGTCTTGCTCTCGGTCTCGACATACCGCCCGAAGTCCTGACGGGGACAGGCGGAATGAACCATTGGGGCGCTTGGCAGGTTGCCGAGGAAGCGATCACGCTTCACATTGAGCCCCTGTCTGAGACCGTCGTCCACGCGCTTACGATCGGCTTCCTCGAGGCGGCTCTGACCGCAGAGGGCTACGATCCGAGCGAGGCAATGATCTGGTACGACACGTCGGACCTCCGCACTAAGCCTGATAAGACCGCGAGCGCGCTCGAGGCATACGACCGAAACGAACTCTCAGCCGACGCCCTCCTTCGCGAAATGGGCTTCTCACCCGAGGACGCACCCGACGACGAGGAGCGCAGGCGCAATGTTCTGCTCTCTGTTGTTCGAGGAGCGCCGACTCTCGCCCCGAGCATTCTCATGGACCTCGGCTACCTCAGCGCGCCAGAGATCGCCGAAGGTGTCTCAGTCGTCGAGGACGCGAAGGCGATCTCAACTCCCGAGATCACGGCTCCAGCCCCCGAGCAGACGGTCCCCGAAACGCAACCCACGAGCGTCGGACAGGCGGCTCTGCTTGCTTCGTGCGACATGATCGTACGCCGAGCACTCGAACGCGCAGGATCTCGTCTACGTTCTGCCGTTGGGAAGGGACAGCCCGGCGGAGCTTCCTCCGTAGTGTGCGCGGATCCCTCAGCTCTCCATACGCACTTCGACGCGACAGCGCACTCTGACCTCGGATCACTCCTCGAGGGAGCGTGGATCCTTGTCCCTGAGATCGCGGAACGCTACAACGTCGACGCTGAGGCGCTGACCCTGTCCCTCGACACCTACACGCGAGCCCTTCTCGCGTCGAAGCAGGAGCACAAGTATGGACGCCTTGAGAGCGCCCTCGAACCTGCCTGATCCGAGGAACCGCAGGGAAACAGAGGCATGGCTCGATCGCCGATCTGAGAGCCTGTCCGACTCGATCGCCCGATCCCTCAAGAAGGTCGTCACGACTGCTTACGAGCGTTTCCTCGCGACACTCCCTGAGACCTCGATCGTCTCGTCACTCACGGCGGCAGGAGACTTCCACGCCTTCGACTCGATCGTCGGACAATGGAGACTGATTTACGATCGAGAGATCGCTCCCGAGATCGAGGAGACCTACCTATCGGGATCAATGTCCGCCTTTACTCAATCTCCCGGCGCAGTCGCGATGACTTCCGCAGAGGTCGCGTCATGGGCTCGCGTAACGAATGATCAGGCTGTCTCTTACATGGCGAAGGCATCGAATCGCCTTGCTGGAGTTGGAGACACAATCTGGCAAGACGTCCGCAATCGAGTGACCTCGGCTGTCGCCTCGGGCATGAGCAACGAGGAACTCAAGGATCAGATCGGCAAACTCGCGGACTTCTCGGAGTATCGCGCTGACACGATCGCGAGGACAGAGACGATCGGAGCGTACGTCAACGGAGATTGGGAGGGCGCTCAGCTCCTCGGAGAATACGGTCCCGTTGAGAAGGTCTGGGTCGCGACAGGCGACGCGCGAGGTCGCGAGTGGCATACGGACATGATGAGCGAGTCGATCCCCGTAGACGAGCCCTTCGACGTCGACGGTGAGCCAATGATGTATCCCCACGATCCGAGCGGCTCCGCGTTCAACGTCGTCAACTGTCGTTGCTACGTCGAGTTCCTGTATCCGGGCGACACGCGCCCTAACGGATCCGTCATTCCCGAGATCGAAGCAGTAGAACAGAGTCCTTACACGCCTGTGCAACTCCCTGAGATCTGACGTGAGGCGTCTCCTGTCGCTCGTTAGCCTCGTGGCGGTCGCGTTCGGCACTCTCGCGCCACACTCTGCCGAAGCCTCGTCTCCGGGGCTCTCCGTTACCGCTTACAGCATCTCGGAGTTCCCTCCGACACGCTCCGACACGGAGTACCCTCTCTGCGGCTTCCGAGTCGACCCTTTCGTGAACATACAGTACGAGTACGATCCGATCGGCAGCTGCGGAGGCGACTCTTTCCTCGTTCATTAC